>Ga0180438_10000208_pt1 | contig 124449 bp, 80 predicted proteins | sample SS_ome_12_FD_132455 | JGI IMG/M metagenome (GOLD analysis project Ga0180438, IMG submission 132455) | Hypersaline lake sediment archaeal communities from the Salton Sea, California, USA - SS_3_D_2 metaG | ecosystem: Environmental > Aquatic > Non-marine Saline and Alkaline > Hypersaline >... | reverse complement strand
TAAGATTATTGATTGAAATCTTCTTTTAGATCTACAAGTTCCTGTTTTGAACATTTGAAAATTTGAATTTTGAATTTGTTTCGAATTTCGGGTTTCGTGCTTCGGATTTTTTTTGGTTCCGGCCGGTCCGGTTTATGTGAGTGGGGGATTAGTTTAAATTATGAATGATGAATGATGATTGAAGAATGATGAAGGAAACTCATACGATATCCTTTCAGAATGAATAAGGAAAAGGTGCCGGGTAAAAATAATTCTCCTCACCTCTTGATAACTCTTACTTTTCGTACTATAATAAAAACCATGAAGAAATTACCGATTGGGATACAGACTTTCCGCAAATTCAACAGTGAAAATTACCTGTATATAGATAAAACCAAAGGAATTTACCAGTTGTTGTCCGAGGGAAACGAATATTATTTTTTATCCCGTCCTCGCCGGTTTGGGAAATCTCTTTTGGTTTCCATTTTGAAAGAAATTTTCTCCGGTAATAAAGAGTTATTCAAAGGTCTGTGGATATACGATAAATTGGATTGGCAGCCGCATCCGGTAATTCACCTGGACTTTTTGGGTTTGGAATATGAAGGGCGGGAACAGTTGATCCAGACCCTGGAATTTCTAGTGGATCAAAATGCCAACGCTTATGGAGTCCAACTCAACCAGAAAGGATATGATAAGCGATTTAAAGAATTGATTATTAAACTTTCCGCAGAAAACAGGGTCGTGATACTGGTGGATGAATACGACAAACCCATCATCGATTACGTAGAGAATCAAGAGATAAAAATTGCCAAAGAGAATAGAAAGGTTTTAAAAACTTTTTACGGTGCTATTAAAGGGGCGGATGAATACCTGGCCTTTGTTTTCATTACCGGAGTTTCAAAGTTTTCAAAAGTCTCGATATTTTCCGGGTTGAACAATTTGAGAGATATTACCATGTCGGCTTCGTTTTCTACTCTCCTGGGTTACACCGAGGATGAATTGCAGGTGTATTTTAAAGAGCACATGACCAAAATGGCGGGAAAACTGGAAATAACTCCAAAAGCGTTAATGCAAAGAATCAGGAAATGGTACAATGGGTATTCCTGGGATGGGGAAAATTTTGTTTACAATCCGTTATCCATATTGAGTTTGTTTTCAGAAAACAGCTTTGAGAATTTTTGGTTTTCCACCGGGACTCCTACTTTTTTAACCCGGTTAATTAAAAATAAGCAGAGGAACATCTCGCAATTTGATAACCTCCCTGTGAGCAGTTATACCTTTGACAGTTATGATATCGAAAACATGGATGTGACGTCCCTTTTATTTCAGACCGGGTATTTGACTGTCAAGGAAATCTTTTTCAAAAAAGAGAAGAAAAAGTACCGATTATCTTATCCTAACAAAGAGGTGCGGGACTCTTTTTTAACATATTTATTCCAGGAATATACAGAGAAAGGCCTGGAAATAAGCAGCCAGGTGGTGGAGCGGTTGGTGGAGGCCATTGACAATGACGATTTGCACCGGTTAATGGAAGAGATCAAATCCCTGTTGGCCTCTATCCCTTACTATCTTTTTACCCATCAGAAAGAAGCTTATTATCATACGATTATTTATCTCATATTGCGATTAGCCGGAGCAGAAATCAGGTCAGAAGAGTCTACTAATATCGGACGTATCGATGCAGTTATGGAATCGGAGCATATCATTTACATCTTTGAATTCAAGATGGGAGATGAAAGGGAGGCTTTAGAGCAGATTAAGAGAATGAAGTACGCTGAAAAGTATATGAGTGGAAATAAACGAATCGTATTGGTGGGAGTTGGTCTGAATGCAGAGCAGCGGAACATCGGTAATTATGTGAAGGAAGAGCTTCGTTAATAATTGTAACAATTGGGGAAGGGAAAAGAGAAAAAAATAAAAATAGAAATACGAAAAAAATCGTAACTGTCAGGTTAGACTTTCAAAATATAATTTGATTCCCCATTGGTAACTCCTGGCCTGGGGATAGTAAAGAGCGTCAACCGGATCAAAATACAAAATATTGTTCCTTACTGCATCCTGCAGCAGGTTTTCCAATTCATCTTTGTTCAGGCCTTCCTTCACAAAATCACCGTTAAAATTAAATTTTCTTACCGTTTCGCCAGCAATGGAGCTAGCAGGAATGCTCTCGGAGCTTATTTCCTTTCCGTTCAAGTCTCTCCGCGATGTATCGAAGCCACCACGCAGTCCAGGCCAGCGCTATCATTAAGATTCCCTGCACCTCGATGTGTATTGTCCGCCAGAGATCGCCATATCCGACTTCATGTGGGTTTTTCCAAGAGATCCACTGCAGCATGCCAATTCCCAGGATTGCTATCAATGCCATGATTGCTATTTGCTTCGAACTGGGTGCTAATAGAGCCGGACGCTCATACACCATTCCGCTCCTGACCCATACGGCGTAAAACCAGCTTGGCCAGAGAAGGACGAATATTGTTATCCCAATGAACAGTAATGCCTTAAACACCTGAAATTGACCGACACGTGCGAGTGTGTCGCCCACCGCCGGAATATGCCGGGTTGTTGGCAGCAGCAAAAGAAAGGACGTGACCAATGCGAATAAAAGTATGCGAACAGACAGGAAATAAAAGCGCTCAGGACGTTGACTAAGATTCTCTGCTTTTTTGCGGGCACATTTCATGAACCATATATTGCATACAATGCATATAACACCCGCCAGCACAGAACACAAGACAGCCAGTAACGATTTCGGGTGACCCCATCCTGGAAATTCGTTCAAGTGCTGAGTCGGTGGTGCCCACTCTTGTAAGATACCAATTTCCGCAATCAACAACCCGATCAGTATTGTTGCCAGGATTTCACATCGCTTGATAAATTTTGTTTTGCCTACTTCTACCAGGTATTCAAGGTATCTCCGTAGATGCGCCGTCAAACCTGTTGGAACACTCTTCTTGTTTTCCGGGAAATTTTCCAGAATGCCCTGGATTGCCTTAAGCAGTGTTTCGATCCCGGGTACCACGTGTAAATCCACCTGTTGGCGGTTCTCCAGTTCCTGTGGGATATTACATTCTTCCAATCTCGCAGGGATGATGAAACTGACCTCTTTGGGAAGCTTCTCTTCCAACTCACAAGCAACATTGACCTCCTTGTAAGCAAAGACTCCCCTGTCGACCCAGGTTGAGGAAATACAAGCCACGAAAACATTTGCTTTGCATATAAATCCAACCAGTTCTTTTCTCCACTCCTCGCCTCCCATAACGCTGTGCGCCTCCATCCGAACCGTGAGACCGGCCTCCTCCAGCCTCTTGCGGACTTCGAGGACATGTTTAAAATCCTTATTACAATATGATATGAATACATTTCCCTTCATTGGAGTAGTAAAGGGCTTTGGGGGTAATTCTTCTTGTGGTTTTTTTGGTAGATCGTCTGATTCTCCTGTTGGAGGCTCAACGGATTCCTTTTTTAGAAGGCGAGGCACTAAATGTCCTGGAATATTGTACAATTGAATGGCATTACACCCAAAATTAAAAGATTCTTCAACAGGTCTTCCAGCCCCCAGTGCATCGTAAAACCCCACAGCGAATTCAATAGCTGCTTTATCATCAATTTCCTCCCGCATTCCGATGACATAATCAATATGTCTACTAATTGCATTCGCCTGGGGCTCTGAATAACAGGCATTAAGAAGGACACATTCAACCTGATTTGCAAAAAGTTTAAATAACCCGGAGAGTGCTTCTATGGAAATAGATACGGTCATGCCCAGTTCATCTTCCACCATGAGGCTGTCTTCTTTTCCATGCCCGGTAAAGTGAACGATCTGTGGTTCAACATCCAGCAGTGCTCGTCTGAGGTCCCGCATACGTACTGCCCATCTCGACTGGATTTCGAATTGATCTCGATATTTGGAGCGCCGCAAACCTTCATTAATCTCACGTACTTCTTCATCCAAACGCAGCGGAGGGGTGGTTTTGGGATTTGCTGCCAGGATAAGAATTTTTTTTACTGGATTCATATGTTTTTGGTTTATTCCCTTTTTTACCACTATACTTTATTCCCACTTTCCCTCAAAGGAAGCACTTTTAACAGAACCATTTATTCGATTTGCCATTTATCACCTACTATCCTATAACTTAAACGGTCTGTAAGTATTATACATGAATGGCAATTTGAAAGCAATAGTAATGATATCGAAGTAACCTGCACTTTTCACATTAAAAAACATATACAACTTTTAAGCGATCATTCCCGGAAAATTTGTGGAGAAAAGTAAATGAAGCCAGTCAAGACAATATTCACTGACACTAACACGGATAATTGGAGGATTATTAGCCCGGTTCTTTTTCATCCCTTCTAAAAATGGGGGGGGGGATACCTGTAAAAAAAATTGAAAATTCTCAAAGTTTATGATATTGTTATGATATGGAGACCAAAAATGAATAATGAATTTGTTCAATGCTCAAAAGATATTTTGGGTGGTGTTCCCGTATTTACCGGAACGAGAGTGCCAATACAAAATATGATAGATTATTTAGAAGCCGGTGATTCCATCGATACATTCCTGAAAGATTTTCCAACAGTTAAGAGATCTCAAGCAATATGGGCTTTGGAATATGCAAAAATAAAAATACTGGAATTTGCTAATGAGAATATTGCTTGATGAATGTCTGCCTAAAAAATTAAAAAAGGATTTTAAAAACTTTGAAGTTAAAACCGTTTCTGAAATGGGGTGGGCCGGTAAAACGAATGGTGAACTATTACCCTTAGCAGAAAACAATTTCGATATATTTATAACAGCGGATCAAAATTTGCAATATCAGCAGAACTTAAAGGGAAGATGTATTACTATTTTTGTATTAAAGGCTCCAGATTCTCGTTATGAAACCTTAAGAGTATTAACACCCAATATTTTAAAAAAAATTTGTCGAGAATTGAAAAAAGGCATCATTGAAATAAAAAAAGAACCTTTTTCTTGACTAATATAAAGTATAAAATTGGACTGACACCCTTTCCCTTCTTTCCCTTTTTCCCCTTCAGGGCATGATTGAATCGTTTCCTGGATTTGCTGAAAATAGTTTTCAATTCGCAAAACTGATACTCCTTAAAGTATCAGCCTTTTCTATTAATCGTTTTAACAATCTGAACTCACCAATCCATTCGATGAAATCCATAGACTCATCGAATTGATCATTTTCATAATCGGTGACAAAATTCTGAGTATTAAGCTGATATTTCTCTTCAAATTTTTTCACCTGTTGTTCGGTTTGTCTTATTCCTGCTTCAATCAGAAGTAGTTCATTTTCTAATGCTGCTTCAACTATTGGCCTTAACAGGTGTTCGCCTTTAGAAATTAATTTAAGTTCATGCATTTTTATTTCTCTTGTTTATTGTTTAGGTTTCTACGGATAATTTATATAATAGAAATTATAATTTTTCAAACGATGACTTTTTTTACAGTAATCCTATAGAGTTATAGGTTGAGGCTAAGGAATAATTTTGTTTTCTGGCACCTAAATTATTCCTCTGCACCTTGGGTCCCCCCAAAAGCTTTTGTTAATTTCATTTGTCTCCGGTCAACATCACCCCGCTGTGATTTACTGCCTCTTTTTCTGCATAATTGCTTCAATTTCATTCGATATCCGATCATAAATTTTTTCCCGCTCTGCTGAAGGCAATTTTATTATCGGTTTTGAAGGGTCATTTATTGATTGAAACATGGACAGGTTTTCATCCCTGGGAAATCTACATGGTTTTACAATCACAGGAATTATTCTTGTACCATCAAGCTCGGCTTTTTGGAGTAGTGGTGGAAGTTCATTATCAACAATAAAGCGAGACGCAAGAAAGTCCGCAGATACCAGAAGAATCGCTACCCGAGCACGTTTTAATGCATTTTCTATCTCAATTTTCCATTTATCCCCGGCTTTCAGTTTTTTATCTACCCATATATCAATGATCCCTTTTTTTTGCAATGGACGAAGATGAACCATTAGACGCTCCAAATATTTTTTATCCTTATGGCTATAACTTATAAAAATACTATTTCCATTATTTCCATCCTCTTCTGGTTTTTTAATATTGTCAATATTTTCAAACTCCTTTTTTAAACGCTCCCCCCTTTCCGTGGAAAGCTGTAAAATTTTTTGTAAATATTCCTTTGCTTCTGAATATGATCCCTTCTCAACAGCCTTCCGCAATTGGTTTTCGAAATAATCCTCAGACGATTCAATGGATAAATCAACATAATCAATGAACGCTGAGACCATGGTGCATTGGGGCCCTAAGGATTTTATTTCGGGATTGGGGTATATAACGGAAGTCAAACACTTGCCTGTCCATCTGAAATCCCTGGTATCGCCGTGCACCACGATTCCGATTACCTCATGCGTATCACCGTTAAATACAGGCGAACCACCATTGCCCATGTATACATCCAGGTCGGCTGCAAAAAAATTCTCTTTGATACCACGTACACGTGCCCCTGGCGCATACTTCAAAGGCAACCCCAATGGATGTCCAATGACATATACAGGCTGATCACAGAATATTTCCTTCTCAGACACCCTTGCAATGGGCTGCCCAACAACCTTACGGTCTAGTTGCACTAGTGCCCAGTTCGACCCATTTCCCGTGGGGTTATAACATTTGTGGATAATTTTTACTCCTTTATATATGTTTTTTTTGGCTATCCTGATTACCGGTCTAGTGGAGCCAGACATTTTATAGCCAAATACAATACGTAGGTCTGTTACAGGACCTTCACGCACGCAATAACCGGCAGTGGCAATTATATCTTCCTTTACCAGGAATCCTGAGCACGACCAACCTGCTACGGAGGGTTGATCACGAAAGGGCTCTTGTTCACAAAGATTAAAGACTTCTCCATAATCTTTAACTTTTAATGTTGAATATCCATTTTTCTCATCGATCAAATTGTCTCTTTTACAGATAGCCGCAACGCAATCGGCATTTTTTTTGATTTGTTCATTCTCTATCTCAAAAAAATCTTTTCGTTCATCCTTTCCCCAAATGCCCATATTGTCCTCTATCTTATGCCATTAATTTTATGGATTTTAAATATTGGGATTTAAAAAACTCCGATGTACTTATGTGACAAAACGTTTTATTTGGAGATGAGGAGTGATTTTTCTCATATAATTTCTTAAAATGGCTCATTATGGTATCCCATGTGGGTGTTTCCTCTTTATCTTAGAATTTAAATAACTCCTCATCAGAAGTTTGAGCACCACTGTCAATAAATTCCATTTCCAATTTCTCAACAAAAAATTCAAGTACCGATTTTCCTCGAGCTGCCATATTTCCTCCATTCCTATTTCATTCTATAATATCAAAAGACCTATCAATATTATAATGGAAAGTTAATTTAAAAGCAATAAAAATAGAGTCAAAAATTTTAAAAATAATCTCTTATTTGGTTGAGTAATGTGAATGAGGTGATTGAGGGATCAATTTAAATTATGAATTATGAAAAAAATGAATTGAACAAATTTAAAAGTGCTCTATAAGATATTTGATAGGAGTTCGTCTAAGCTGCTTTCATCATTCATCATTTTGCTTCTGATGTCTGGAAGGAGGATGGAGATTGATGGAATTTTTCCTTAAAGCATTTAGAGAAATAAGTGGGGGTTGAAAATCCCACTTCAAAAGCTATTTCCGTGACATTCCCAAAACTTTCTTTCAATAATTGCGCACCCCGTTCAAGGCGATAAGACAAGATAAATTGATTGGGTGTTTCCCCTGTTAAGGCCTGGACCTTTCTGAACAGTGTAGAGCGTCCCATATAAAGTTTTTTGCACAACTGATCGACATTTAATTCAGGGTCAGATAAATTCTTTTCTATAATATCCGTGAATTCTTTAAGAAACTTTTCATCTAATGATGACACTTCGATTTCAGGAGGCAGTAGCATTTTCTGACGTTGAATCTTTAATTGTAATTGTCGGCGCAGCTCGATCAGGTTTTTAATACGGGTGAGCAATATTTTTGTATTGAAGGGTTTGGTGATATAATCATCAGCACCAGTCTCCAGCCCCTGGATAATACTTTCTTCTGATGCTTTTTCCGATAAAAAGATAATTGGAATATGGCTGGTATTAACATCTTTTTTTAAAACACGACATAATTCATACCCATCGACTTCAGGCATCATAATATCGCTGACGACCAAATCCGGGATTATTTCTTTAGCTTTTGCGATACCATCCTTTCCATCACCGGCTTCCACAACAGTATAGAGTGGTTCAAGGAAATCTCGAATGTATTTCCTTACTTCGGTTTGATCTTCCACAACCAAAACAATATCTTTCTCATTGAGAGCTACTCTGACCTTTCTCATCTTTTTCTGTTTTTGCCTTTTGGCCTTAGCTCTATTTTCAATATTTTCACTTTTTAAATTTGAAAATCTCTCAAATTCATTCAACTCCCAAAGGCCCCCATGAATGTCCCCCAATTCATCTTTTACTGTGCTTGATTCTTGCATTAATTTAATAGCCTCTTCATAATCACCTTTTAAGTAATATAAATCTCCTATATTTCGTAACAGGTGACATACTTTTATCTTTTCCCCAAGGCTTTTTGCCATCAATAATGATTTTTTAAATAATTCTATGGCTTTTTCATTTTCACCTTTCGTGTAGTAGAAACGCCCAATATTGTATAATGTCTTAGATTCTATTGATTTATATCCGAATTCTTTTGTTATCAAAAGTGCTTTCTCAAGTAATTCAAAGCCCTTTGTCTCATCAATTAAAGTGTATGCTTCTCCCATATTGTTTAGTATATGGGATTCTGTGAACTTATCCCCTTTGTACATTGTTATCACCAGCGCTTTTTCCAAAAGTGCTAGTGAATTCTCAACCTCGCCTCTTGAAAGGTATACTTCTCCAATGTTGTTTAATATTTGTGATTCTCCAAATTTATCCTCCAACTCTATTGATATCTTCATGGCTTTTTCAAGAAGTTCTAGAGATTTTTTGTCTTCTCCTTTTAAAAGGTATGCCTTTCCTGAATTTTTCAATATTTGCGATTCTGTCAACTTATCTCCAATTTCAGTTGTTATCGCTAGGGCCTTTTCGAAGAGTTCTAGCGCTTTCTCAATGTCCCCCTTAGATAACCATATCAGCCCAATATTTTTTAATACATTAGCTTCCCCATGTTTGTCTTTTAATTCTATACTAATTGTTAATGCATCTTTGAAGAACCATAATGACTTATCATAATTCCCTATTATATAATGTGTTGAAGCTATTATGTACAAGCAACTTGCAGTTCCAGCACTGTCTCCCGTTTTTTTATTAATCTCTAAAGCTTGAAGAAGCAGATTAATTCCATCTTGATAGTTTCCTCTGGATATAGAAATTCTCCCAAAATTTTTCAGAGTTAATTGTTTTAAAAACAAATCATCCTCATTATTATTTTTTATATTTTGAATTTTCTCAAATATATCGATTGCTTTCTTTAATTCACCTTTCGAGTAATATACTTCACCTATTTTATTCATAACTAATAATTGTTTTTTCAGATCCTTTCTTTCTTCATATAACTTTAAAATTTTGTAGTAAAATTTAAGGCCCTCTTCCCATTCTCCTGTATTGATTATAAATTCCCCCCATACATTCAGCGCTCTTCCCAGTATTTCTGCTTTAATCATATCTTCACATAAGAATATTGCTGTTTCAAAGCATTTTATAAAAATATTTTTCCCGCCGCCTTTAGTAAACAGCATTTCTCCTACAGATATTAAATTGTTCACTGCTATATCAAATCTTGTGATATCTCTTGGTGAACTATTCGCCATTAGTATTACTCCAAATTCAGCTTTTACATGAATGAAATGATGTTTCTAGCTTTTTTGAAGCCAACGTATGTAAAAGCGTTTTTTTTGTTATTACTTTGCTGAAAAAAATATTATCTTTCGATTTAAGCAAATGAAATATTCTCCCCAGTGTATTTTCATCCAGTAAATCAGCAAAGAAATCCGAAATTTCCGGTGATAGTGACATTTCAGAAAAGGAAGATATATCTCCTTTTTTGATATCGTCTAAAAGTTTCATTGCTACAAAGAATTCTTGAAACGATTTATGAATAAATTTATAATTTCCGTCATCGTCTCTATTTAAATATGAGCATAGTTGAATGTCACTAGAAAAATAATCGATATCTTCCATCCTTTCCAATTTGAAATGCCTTTTGATTTTATCTGACAGATTACTATAGTGAATTTGTAATTTATCCGCAACTGCCATTTGCCATGCCAACTCTTGGATAAAAAATTTCTTATCGTCCCTTTTTATTAGATTTCTAAATTCTCCTTTTTCATATTCGCGATCCAACCAAGCAGATGTAAAAATATCATACAATTTTCCTGCATTTATTTTTTTTACCTTTCCTTTAATTTTTGATATGCTTTTGATAACCATATCTAAAAGGAAAGGTCGTTTTACTAATTCAGTTAAATTGTAGATTTTATCAATTGTTTCTTTTATTTCAATTAAATCGGAATTGTTTGTGTTTGAGATACATAAGCTCTGTTTTTCCAAAAATTGATCAATTTGTTTTTCATTGAATAATCTAAGATATATAATTTCATACATAGGTTTATTTTTTAACTCTCTAGCAATTTGTTTGTAAATATCGTCTTCCTTCTTCCTATTAAGTATTTCTTCCATCTCCTCTTTGTTTACGAAATAGTTGGGACGACCGGTAATTATAATTTTATTGTTAGGCAATGCAAGTTCAGCTAATGCTTCAAAATTTTTTTTCCTTACTTCTCTATCAACCTGTTGAGCCATTTCATCAAAGCCATCTAAAATAACAACAGCTTTGCCAAGTTGAAGTAATTTTCGAAAGATCATGTAGTTAGTGGAGATTCCACATCTATTAACTAGAAAATTCGTTACCATTGCCTCAATCTCAAAGCGTCTATAAAATTCTTTTAAGTTTATTAAGATTGGAATACGTTCATTTTCCGGATCGTTTAAATATTTTTTGGCTTGATTATATGTAAAATATTTACATAAAGAGGTTTTTCCCATTCCATAGTCAGCCAGAATAGCAATATAGTTCGATGATTTTGATTTTAGCCACTCTTCTATATATTTTTCAACTTTAATTCTCTCGACGTTTGCTTCATCTTCTAACTTACAAAAATTCAAAGATATATAATTTTTAAATAGTGGGCCCCTCTCAAAATCATCTATGTAGAGCTTTAAATTTTGGGTAAAATCTACTAACTTCGAAAGGAGTTGGTTATAAGTCAATAGTTTTAACTTTGCTTTCTCTGCAATATCAAATGCATAGTCACTATAATTACCACTAGTTACAAACACCGCATAATCTGCTTTATCGGCCTCTCTTGCAATATCGATGAGCCCTTTGAACTGTAAAATTAATTTATTACCAACAGCTTTATTTTTCCAATTTTTGCATTCGATAATAATTCTCGCTTTATTCTCTGTTAATGGTATTGAGCGGGTAGCATAAATATCTACTTTTTTTCCACATATGTAAACATTTTGTACAACTTCATAGCCTAACATTCTATAGATGTCGGCAACTTCGTTCTCAAAAGTTTTGCCTTTTTCGTTCTTTCTCTGCATATTCATTTAACCATCAGTTCCTCATTTTTTTATATTACCTTTTTTCTACCTCCTTGTCAATATTATGGAAACTGATTGCCATTTAAAATTCAAAAGTGCACTCCTTTTTTTTAATTTAAATACATTATATATTAAAATAGAAAATAGCCGTAGATTGTTGAAATGTGGGAAAACACCACCTGGATTACTAATCGGAATGTTATAGTAAGTTTTATAGGGAATAATATTTTTTATTGAATGAGAGAATTTTTTTTCCACATTTCAATAATTTGTGGCTAAAGGTTTTGTGGAAATGTGGAAAAGTCGAACGTTTTTCCCGACTTTTCCACATTTCCATAAAACACTTATTATTACCAAAAAATATGACTCCCAAGGTGTGCACTTTTGAATTTTAGCTAACATTGCCTTATAAACGTCCTTCCTATAAAGTATGTATCCTTATGATTTATTATTTTCCTTTTTTTCATAATTATCTTCTTTTTCTTCCTGGTTATCACCATTTTCTTCTTTCCGGTCTTTTTCTAAAAATTGCAGAGCAGCTACAATTGTTGCGGGAATTAGTAACAATGCATTCAAATATAAGATAAGTGGCTGCTTATGATATAGCCATTCAAGAATGGTGGGCAATTTACTGGTGAGATTTTCTTTAGTACCGATTTTAAGCCCATTAACCTCACCAATTAACACCAATTCAATACCATCATCATGAAATTCCATCCTGGTAATTTGAATATTCTTAGTATGATCAATTACTAAAAAATCATGAGTTTCAACATCAATTTCTTTATCAGCCATATCTTTGATAACAAGCTTTCCTGGTTTAACAATGGAAGTCATTTGGTGTTGGCCGATTTTTTTTAAGAATGATGGATTTTCAATATAGATATTTTGCGCAGAAAGCTTCTGATTATTCTTTAATTCCAGGTTTAAATGAAGGCTCTTCTCACTACTTAAAAAATTAATTTTTTCTTGATCTTCGTTAAAAATACGAAAATGGTTTACACCCTCTTTTATTTGCTTTTCGAGGCCAATAAATTTGCAGTACTGAGACTCTATGAGCTGCGTTTTATCAATGTCAATTTTGCCTTTAGTTGAGGCCCCATCAATAAAAATCCTCACAACCTGATCTTTATTTCTTAACATAGATAATTTCACAAAGGTGTTTCTTTCAAGGTATAACTCACTGAAAAGAATATTGTCAAAGATAATGCTAGAGTAACTATCCATTGGTAAAACAGTCATTTCACCGTTTATAGCAGCTTTTGTCCATCCTAAAGGCTTAAGGTTGTATTCATCAAATAAGTTTGAGACTTCGACCTTAACAAAAGGAATTATAAATTTCTTGAAGTGGACAAATCTTGCTTTCTTAACCCAGATATCGTTTAATAGTGGGTTACCTTCCTGGCGTAGAAAATTAAAAGAAACATCGCTGACAGTTAACTCAATTTTAACCAGGGTACAACTTTTTTCAATTAAGGCAAGGGGCGTGAGGATAATAAAAGTAACCAGGTAAGGCAATATTAACATTAAAAGTCTGTATTTTCTGAGACGTTTTTTTTTATTTTTCTCCTTATATCTCATTTTTAATCCCTTTTAAATAATAATAAACTGTCATTTTATTTTGAAGTATTCACAACCGGTATATGATAAAAACAGTATTCACGTGAGGGTTTTGGAGTGATTCTATTTTTGAGATGGACAAGTATTCTAAATTTTACTAATCCTTTCCAATCGTTTTTTAGTTCAAATATAATAAGGAAAGGCACGCCAGCGCTCTGTACACCAATAAGACCTCTTTCAATAATCTCTTTTTTTTCGTTACACCCTTTATAAATCTCATAAATTCCACCAGATAGTGCTATACTCGGTCTAAAATAAGCTTTATATTTAGTGATTTTAGAAGGAAGTGACTGGCAGTAGAGTATAACCGGCGAAATTTGACCAGAACCATCGTTGTCATCCAGTCTTACAAGAACACCTAGATTATCAGGAGGGATATCCAATTTTCCCAAAACATCTTTAACAGGCCATGGGGAGAATTCATTCCAACCTGGCTTCCACTGCTTAGGCTTGGCTTCCATCCAATAAAATTCCCTGATTTCCAATTCTTGGGCTGTTAAGTAAATGGCAGAAGAATTTAGAATGTAGAACTTCACTTTAAGGGTATCATCATTATCAAATTTTTCTTGATATCTGTAAAAAGCAATCAATTGAATTGCCGGTGCGCCAACTTCAATGCTTTTCCTACCTTCATACCTGTTCCCAAGGTCATTCTGTTTTTTCCAATCTTCATCATAAGAGTAAAATGCTTTTAAAGAAACGCAATGAATAAATGATAAAATCCAAATAGTTAATATTGTTAGACAGTTATTATTTCGCATCATCTAGCTCCTTAGTTTTTTAGCCTCATATGTTCGAGCTTTCAGAAGACAAACTAATTCTGCCACATTGCCCAACCTTAATAAATGTCCCTTTAAAAATTGCTCTAATTTCACTTTTAAAAATCCAAAGATGTCGACTATTCATTATTTTTCATACTCTTAACAGTAGTTATTAAATTTGTTGGGATACCCCAGACTTTCAGCAATTTAATAATTGCGTCTATTTTCGTTCCAATGGCTCCATTTCTATCAATTTTAGTTATCATTCCAATAATCTTCAGTTTTTCATTGAATATGGGGCCACCGGAACATCCGTTATTTATACCAGTTTTTGTTATATATAATTTTTGTAAGTCATTTTCATAATACAATTTTTGAACCTCGTTAGATACCATACTCCAATCCTCTCCCAGGGGATTACAGATACTTCTCACCCTATTTGATTCCTTAAGTTGAGACAGATTGCCTTCTTCTAATATGGGAAAACTTTCATAAATTTCCTTTATATCCGGATCAACCATGACAATTGCAATATCCAAATTAGAATTATACTTTTCGAAAAGTTTTCCTTTAAATGTTTGATACAACATTTGATTAAATTTAACTTTTATAATCCTCGAATCTTCGATAACATGGTATGCCGTTTGAATAAACACTTTCCCAGATTTTCTTCCAACCACAATACCAGTTCCTGCATTAATTAATTCTTTGCCCTTATACACAGTGATTTTAGCAACCCCTTTTTTTATATCCGGCATGGATGATGAAACTCGTGTAAGTTTTTTATCTTTAATTGTATCACTGGGTTCTGGATATGTTTCACTAAAATTCGTCGCATGCGTGTAAAACAATTCAAAAGTATTATCCTTAATGATCCCTTTTTTATTGTAATATTCTAACATATGGGAATATATAGAAGAATTGGTAATCCTATAAATTTTTCCCTTTTCCTCTATCCACATTCCACTGGTTTTTAGCATTTCCAGGTCTACTTCCTTTGAAAGATCAAATCTTAAATGAATGACAGGAATAGGTGTTATCTCTATTTTCACTATATCTTTATTAAATATTATAGACTTTCTCGGGTCATAAAATTTAACTCTATCAATAGAAGGGTAAGCATCCAGTATCGTTTTATCTTCTGGTGACCCTTTTAATGCAACTTTAAATTTAATCCCTGGAATATTACTTTTCAATAAAAGTTGCCATTCCTCATTATAAGCAATATTTGCTATTGAAAATGGATTAAGAATAAGTTGAAATCCCTCTTGAGTGTCTTCTACTCCCAAATAGATATCCATTTTATTGTGTTTGGAGAAATCAAAGATATAAAAATTAATCCTATTTTCAGGGTAGGAACACTGATATTTTACCCGTTCAATATAAGAATATTTATTTTTTATTAGATACTTTATTGAAATACTAATCATTTCATCTTGTGATATCAAGTATGTATAACGTGTAGGTCCAATTTCTTTATAGAAGTATTCTAATTCTGCTGCTAAATCTACCGGTAATATCTCTTTATTTTGGGTAAGATTTAGATTGGGTATAATAATTCTTCTGGTTTTTCGATTCCAACAAACAAAGGGGGAATTCCACATTCTGAATTGCATTTCTTCATAATAGCGATTCCATCTACTGTTTTTTTTAAAATAGGCATCGAAATCATTCTTTTTTAAGTGGAGGATATCTTCTTTCGCATTCAATGCAATTGGGCTACGAAATAAAACAAAAGATAGAATTAGATAAAACCATACGAAAATTTTTTTCTTTATCATGTTCATGATACCTTGCCTATACTAAAATTCTTTGCTGTTTTTTTAGTTCAATAATTTTTTTTAAAATTCTCATATTGCCAATATCCCACATTTACATTTGCATATTTATATTGAGGAATTTCTCTCTCTTCCAGGATCAGGTGACGGGTGGTATAATGGGGATTCTCTTTGAAAATAGAAAAGTCCAGGAAACCCAGGAAGATGACCTGGTTTAACCTGGGGTAATCATCTGCTTTGTCCAGTTGTTGGTAATAAGCTTTGCTGACATAGTACATGACCCGTTTTTCAAAGGCGCTGGTGTGAAACAACTGCATCTCGATGATATATTGGATATTGCGTTTATCCACCGCTTTGATGTCCAGGATGGTCTCTTTGAGACCCTCTAATTTTGGGACCTGGTAGGGATTCTTGATGGAGATATCAGTAATTTCTTTTTCCGTACCGGCAAATTCGAGGATATTGTTCAGGAATGAGATGAGAATCTGTTTTTTATTTTCATCACCGAAGATTTTTTTAAAGGCCACGTCGTTTTTGGGGTCTGCGAATTTGAATTTCATGGAAGTATCGGTATTATCGTTCATGGTCTAATTATAATATTGTTTCGATATTTTTTCAACCGATCAATGACCTCTAAATCCACCATCTCCAAACGATTCATAATAAAAAAAGGACGGTTGAACTTTCTGCCCCCCTATTTTTTGATAGGGCTTCGGCTTTCCTTTTCCACTTATTCCACTCTTCCAATTGGACAGGTCTGTTACAAAAAAATTAAGGATCAAGAACATTTTCCAAAAGCCTGCTTCCATGACATATTGCTGCAATTTCTATTGTCTCTTGTTTGATTCGATAAATGATCCTGTAGTTTCCATAAATTCTTTCTCGAAGGTTTTCATCATTATACTCCGGAACAACTCGACCCAACCTGGGAGAACCAGGAATACTTTTTATTATCTTTATTACTCTTTTTGCAAAAAGAGCTGCATAGTATTCGGAATCCTTTGAAATATAATCACAGATTTCTTCAAGATGAATAGCAGCCTGTGGGGACCATATTACTTTGAGAGCCACCTGGATAACCTCCGTTCCACATCTTCGTGAGGAATCCCTTTGCCTTCATCTAATTCCTTTAATCCTTTATCTACTTGAATCTTGAAATATAGTTCTCTCATAATATCATCAACCGTAACTTCATCCGGAAGATTTCTTACTAATTCAATTACCTGTTCTTTAACATCAGCAAGCACTGTTTACCTCCTTAGAACTCGGTGATATATCCAAACTAATAATAACCAAATTATATCAAAATGTCAACAACTCAAAAGTTTACAGGCAAAAGGCAAAAGATCCAAATCTTTGCCTCAGGCGACCCGTTATCCCGTAAAAGCTCTCCCTCATCATTCATCATTCATCATTCATAATTCCCCTTACCCCTGGACCGCAAAACATACGCAAAAACTTTCTATTGTCACTTTTAACGATTCATTACAGTGAATTCAACCGGTTGTGCAACATAAATCACCTGGGGATTGTAATAGTCATAGATAGTTGCCACCGGCATCTTAACCCGACCTTCTGAAAGGGCTTTCAAACCAAATCGAAATCCCCTTTGATCAAGATCATTTAAATATAGTATGATTCGGCCGCTGTGGATTTCATAGCGTTCGATGACCCCTTTTGCTCTAAGATTGCTGAAATCTGCCGGGTTTACTTCAAATCCTGGGGGAATTCCTATATCAATGATGGCAAACCGAACCACCCCTTTATCTTTATAAGAAGCAGTGGCGTCCACTGTTATGACTTCACCTTTATTTAATAATTTGGTGTTATAGTTTAAGCTTAGATTTATCGGGGATCGGGTTTTAGATACCGATGATTCATCCCATCTTATATAATACGATGAAAGTAACTGACAAAACACGTCTCCACTGAGCTGGTGTTTTATTTTTAGTTCCCGGTTTCCAAAGTCGATGAAATCCTTAAAATCCACGACTTGCTTGACTTCATTGTTCTCCTCATTAAAATGGATATCCTTTACAAGATTATCATCCATCCACACCTGGACTGTGCCGTTGACTGGTTTTGACCATCGGGGTAAGGATTCTATAAGCACTTTCAACGTAAGTACCGTGGCCTGGGTGGAGCCCCAATAACCCAAAGCACTTTTGTTTTTGAGTAGGTAGTGAATGATTTTTACGATATCAATGGAATTATTTTTGGCTTCCAGGTTAGCCAGTGCAGCAATTGCCGTGGTTTCAACATTTGCAACTGAATGAAAAGAACCTCCACCCGTCGCCTGCCCCTGGGCGTCGGGAGTCCAGTAGATCGCATCCGACTCCTCCCTGGCCAACTGATTCAACCGTTGAATAACAGAGGCGGCATTCTTTTTCGCTTTTATCATTGATAGGGCGCAGTAACTCAAGGCATTGGCATTATCCGCATAAGATGTATGATTTTTTTCCAGGTAAGCAATGGCTTTTTTAATGCCTTTGTTACTTTTATCAAGACCGGAATGGAGTAATGCCCAGGTAATATAAGCAGTGGCAGCAAAATCACTGTCCCTGGCAGACGATGCTGCTCCAAAATGACTGTCAGCCCCCCAATGATCATTGGTCATTTGCGAAATCAGCCAATTTTGTACCCGGGGAATAACTGCGCTGTCAATTGGATAAACCGTTTCCATGTCTGAAAATAAGAGTAATCCATAAGCCGTAATAATTTTGTGTCCCTGTCCGCTCAATGTTACGGAAACTTTTCGGGGATAACCTGTAAAAAATGAAAGGTCTCCATCTCTTCTTTCATATTGCAGGAGCTTCTGATATCCCCTAGAGAGATATTGTTCTGCTTTTTCTCTAATTTCAGGGTTGTCCTGGCCTGTTCGCTGTATATAATCCAGGACCATAATGTTGGGGTAAGTGATAGAGGAGGACTGTTCAAAACAACCGTGAGGCATACGCAGCATTCCCTCAAAACCATCCGATACCTGGGAGATAAATGTCGGCACTATCTTGAGCTTCACCTCATAATTACATTTAATTGCTGTTTCAGGCAGCGGAAGCTGCTCGCTGATCTCTCCTTTTCCATTGAGGTTATAATTGAAGGCCTGTCGAATGAGCCTTCCTGAGGGTTTTACCGCCACTGTTCGTGTTAATGTGTCATCCTTGCCACTGCCAGGGACCTGGGTGTCGAGTTTTACCTGGTGATCCCCGCATCCGGTGATTCTAATCTTAAAATATTCCACCTTTTTTTCATGGGCCTTTACTGCTGCTTTTCGATCTGCTGGCCCTGGGAGTTCAAACCAGTCATCTTCCCGAAGGTGAAGTAAAACGTCCTGTGAGGAAGGTTGATGATTATGAATGGTTACCGGGATGCTGATCTCATCGTTCTGTGTGAGTTCAGGTGGTAAAGCCATGTCTACGAAGGTACCATATCTAACCGGTAAGTGGTGAGTTCCCGAGCCTATTACCCCATCGAGGGTATGGGCCAATGCCAATACCTGCCATTGGCTGACCGGGATAGATTCAACATCTTTTAACCTGACAGTGAAGGAGGCCCGGCCATCTTTATCGGTCATTAACCTGGGATTGGTATAAAGAATTCGAGGAGAATGGGTTTGTCGGGTAGATTCGGGACGATGGGATTTCTTTGTACGATAAACCAGCGGTGATAAAAAATCTTCTGGTGTTGGCGGAGCTGCACCAATGGAACCATCTACGATGGTAATCCCCAGGGCCGCTGCACAGGGCCGACCTTTCCGACGCGTCAAAATGTCTATGAATGCCTCTTCTCCCGGGAGATATTTCTTTTTAGAGGTTTGAAAGGTGATTTCAATTTCCTCCTCTTCTGCTGGGATGACAGATATTTTTTGCTGACCCAATAAAACAGGTGGAACACCGCCTGATTTTTGTCCCGGTACCGGGATGATACGGGCCAGACAGGTTAGTGTCCCTGTATGTTTTTCGGTGAGAGGCAGCTTGATACCGATTTTACCTGTCTTTAACATTGACTCTTTCGTAAGAATGATCTGGTTTTCTTTGAGAACGTCTATATACACATAGCCCTGCTGTTGGGTAGATTGAATGGTTAAATCGGGTGTTTCACCCCTGTTGTATACGGATTTATCGGTTCGAAGGATCACATTTTTTTTCTTATTGTTTTTGTTTTTTATCTCCTGTTCCGGTCGGTTTCGGGATTTTTCCGTATGGGATGTTGCAGTGAAGGTGGGGGGCGAAAGGTCGGTAACATGAACTTTTTTTTCTTTTTTGTCCTTTCCAATGAAGAAACAAATGGTATAATCCCCGGTTTTGATCTCATCGCCCAGGGAAAAATCGGCTTCGGCAATGCCGTAATGACAGGTGTTTACTGTTTTATTACATACACTGTATCCTGAGGGTTCAATCACTTCGATGGAGACTGCCTGACGGCTGGCAGGTTTTGAATTTTCAAAAACAACTCCCCGCATATGAATGGTTTGGCCGGGAAGGTAGACCGATTTATCAGAAGTCAAAAGGATTTTAAATTCTTTTTTTACTATTATGGGTATGGAGACGTTACCGCTGCCCAATGGGGACTGAGCCTCTGCTGTCAATTCACAGTCTCCTTCCAGCTCTGCTGGCACGTTGAACGTGATCCGGGGCGAGCCGTAGGAACCTGTTATTCCCTCAAAAAGCAATTTTTGTTGATCTGTTTTCTCTTTTTTTAATCGAACGGTCACCTGTGCATCAGCCGCGGGTCGACCGGTTTCACGCTCCAGGACGATCACCCGCAGTCCTGTCTCAGAGCCAGCTTTAAGATACTCCGGGGGATATATAAGGATTTCCAACGCTTCCCTTGAGCCACAATTAAAGTAACAAATAGAAGAGACCAGGATAATGAATAGAATTACCAAAAGGGGTCGGCGACCCCACCCTAAGATGCCACCCAATCGGCTGACGCGATTAGGAACGACGAAAAAATTTGTTTTTTTTGCACGTTTTTGTAGTCTATTAATAAAAAGGGGGTGGCACCCCCGGCCCAAGATGCCGCGCAACCGGCTGACAAGATTGGTAACAGCGGGAAAGTTTGTTTTTTTTGTACGTTTTTGCATGGTATTAAAAAGATTCTTTATATTCATCTTTACCTCCTTTTAATAAGAGCCCACGTAATATGCGAACACACAGAATACACAGAAAAAATACAGGGAGATTATGACAAAAAAAATTCTGTGTCCTTCTGTGTGTTCTGTGGGCCCTTTTTTTTCATTTTTTTTCATTGCTTTTTTCATTTTATTTTAACTCTTTTTTGCGCCATTTCGTTTTAGTAAATCGATCATTGCCTGGTTTCCCTGGTAATACGCAGCATTGAGTGGGGTTTCGCCTCGACGGGATGTGACATTTACATTGGCTCCATTTTTTATTAATTCTTCAGCGATTCTCAGCTCACCTTGCATAGAAGCGATGGTCAGCGCGGTATTTCCCTCTTTATTCCCGGCATTGATGTTTGCTCCATTCTCAATGAGTAATTTAATCAAATCAAGATTGCCACTGTATACAGCAGCGATTAAAGATGTTCCTCCTGGACCTATTGCATTCACATTGGCACCGTTATTAATGAGTAATGCGGCCATATCATCGTCTCCTTCAAAAGCTGCTTTTCCCAGGGGTGTCATGCCATTACAATCCAGGTCAACCATAGCTCCGTTTTCGATTAACAGTTCTGCGATTTCCAGTTGCCCATTGGAAACCGCATCCATCAGGGGCGTCCATCCTGTTCTACTATTTTCCCCATTGACATCTATTCCTGCATCGATCATTTTTTGAGTCAGTTCTACTTCTCCTCTTGCGACTAACATTGACAAAATCTCTCTCTCTTTTTGTTTACTGTACATGATCCCATCCATTTGGTCAAAAATTCTAAAACAGTGTCGAATATATCGTACGCATGTTATCACCAAAGCAACGCTTGTTCCGATTGGTAATAAATGAACTCATGATGATGATTCTGGGTATCTATCTTCATATTAACTTCTCATCATACCTTCAATTCATTCTCTAAAAAACCTTTATATCCACACATCTATCGCTGTAATTATAATATTCTTTGCTGCACCCCTTGGCTTCAAATTCTACTCTATCACTCAAATCTGTCAAATTCCCTTCAAACCATTCTTTTACTTTTTCTGCTCTCAAGATGGCAAGTTCAAAGTTCTTTTTTTTCCACTCATTTACATCACCTTCTTTTCCCGCTATATCAGCATAACCAATAAGTTGTACAATGATTTTTTTGTCTTTTTTTCCAACAATCTCTTTAATAAAAGATAATATTGTTGGAAGATCATCGTTTTCAATTTCTCTTGTAAAATCCGACTCGCCTACATAAAAATCATTTGTCCGGGCGTAAAACAGTTCAAATGTATTATTTTCAAATCTTGCTCTGGTTTTCTGATAATATTCAAAAATCAAGTAATGTAAAGAAGAATATGTAATTCGTGCATTTTTTTCGATCTTCCCAAGCCAAATCCCCTCGGTTTTTATCATTTCCAGATCTTTAACGGAGGAAAGGTTGAATTCTAGTTCAATAATAGGAATACTACCCGTTATCACCGTTGATATGTCTTTATAATTAACAGGAGAAGAAGATTTACTGGTATCAGAAAATGCAATTTTAGGTACGGGAGAAGAGATATCGATTAAGGCTCTATCACCGATTAATCCCGATATTTTCACCTTGATCCTGACGTCCGGGAAACTGACGTTTAACAAACTTTTCCATTCCTCGATGTAATCCGAATCTCTCACCGAATTCGTATCGGTAATCAAAAGAAGATTCCCTGAAATATCCCCTATGCAATAATTAATATTTAACCTATCCTTTTGAGAAAAGTCAAATATATAAAATTTAATCTCATCCTCAGGATGATGGCAGATATTCTTTAGCCAACTAACGAGTTGATACTTATTTTCCATAAGATATTTTAAAGAAATATAGATCATATCGTTATTGGTAATAAGGTAAGTAGGCCTTAATGGATTCTTCTTTCTTGACCAATCTATAAGCTCTACTGCCAGACTATCCGGTAGTCTTCTTTTGGATGGGGTCATCTTAATAAGACCAGGAACTAATAAGGTTCTAGTTCTTTGATCCCAGCATACAAAAGGGCTACGCCAATTTTCACAATTTCTATTTTCATACCATTTATCCCATGTGTCTGTCTCTTTAAAGAAAGCGTCGAAATCTTCTTTTTTTAAGTGAACGATATCAGTATTTTGAGAATGTATGGGGATGAGTCCAATCACAAAAATAAGAAAAATTGTCCAGTGTAATAATACTAATATTGATTGCCTTCTCATATTTTAATCCTCCTCAATAATGGTTTTTCATTCTTTTTTTAATATCATTATATATACTTACAAAGTCTTCGATATCAACGTATATAACGTCTATTCCTGCATAAGGATAGTCGGAGGCTTCTGCAAGATGTTGATATATTTTGATCTCAATGATCTTGCCGAAATCGTGACCACGCCAATTAAAATCAGTTCCAGACAATCTGCACTTTATCTCATTTACCTCTTTTTTTTCGCATATATCAAAAGGGCCTAAAGCAATATTGATGGGATCGAGTTTATATATTTTACTCTTAAATTTAAATCCATCTTTATCGAGTACGGATATTCTGTATTTAATATTCATTGCGGATTTGATATTGCTCCTCCATTTGCAGGCTATAGCGATATAAAATTTAATTTCACTTTTTCTCGCTACATAGTCAGCAGACTTGAACTGAATACAATCATTTTGGATAGAATAAGGGAATTCACTCTTGATTACACAATAGATATGTAAAGCAGGATTTTTTGATATAAGTACAAGTTCCTTTGTAGAAAGTGCCATATCATTTGTGTAATTAGCCATATCGCGGGTATACATAGCTGTTGTCTCTGCATGATGTGACATTTCTTTGGTATAATAGGCCATTATCACAGTACAAATAGCCAAAATAGCAGTAAAAAATGCTAAAATCAAAGTACTATTCATTTTAATATTGTTCCATTTAAAAAAACAACCTGTTTTTTTTATTCCATTTTTGAATTTATTTACCCATTTTGATCTGAACACTTGCGATTCCGAATTTTTCTCCATTTTTTCACCTCTCTCCTGGGAATTTGCTCCATTTGTAAACCAATTGGAAGATTTTTCTTTAAATTGTCTTTTGAACTTTCGTACCTGGGATTTTGAGATTCCGTGCTGATTGGCTATTTCTTCGATGGTTTTTTCTCCCTTTAAAGCTTCAATTGCTATCTCTGCCTTTAAATTGGCATCCAAAAACGTTTCTTCTTCCAATTTTACCCTCCTATTTATGATTTAACTCTCTTCATGTATCGTTACCTTTAAGATAAATTCATTATTGTTTTCGCCATCTTTGTCATCGGGGGTGAGTTCTTCGATTTTATTGTCAGGGTCGACAACGATCAGTATCTCGCGTTCGCCAGCCATTCCACCGGTATCAATGGGAAATTCGATTTCAGCGGTTTGTTGGGAAAAAATTTCACCGGGCTCAGAACGGCCAAGCAATGCCTTTGAATAACGTTCAAAGGCTTTAAGTTTAACATTATCTAGCTTGACACCGGGGAACCGGGCATCATCTTTAACCACCACTGTAATGGTGGCCGGGTCGCCGTCGATGAGTGGATTCGGAGTAATGGCGGCCGATTGAATGATGAGGTCATGGGGCATGGGGCGTACCTCAACCGTGTAATGAATCGTGTTATTCTCCTTACCCGGGGGAGTCAGCTCACGTACCTTTTTTTGAGGATCAACCATAAAGGACAACTCCCTGCTGCCGTGGTCTTTAAGCCTGGTGGTCCATTCGATGGGTATAATGATGTTATTCTGTGTACTCATTGTGAACGGTTTTGATTCCGATAGTATTAAGCGATTTTTTGCATCGGAAAGACGGAGACAGATATTCTGACCCAGCGGTACTTCAGGACAATGTCCTTTATCTTCTACTTGCACTTTAAACCGAACCGTATCACCAACAATGGGTCGTTTGGGTTCGTGGCTTATCACACTTACAGGGAACAGATCATGCTGAGCCGGCTTTATATCGACAAGTACCTCTTTAACATTATTCTCCAGGCTCAATTCTATCCCGAATTTTCTTTCAGGGTCCACAACAAATTTGAGGCGTTTTGGCGCCTCGTTTCCGGCTGCCTCCCATTCAAAGACCACTGCTTCGGGATCGCCGACTCTAATCGATGTTACAAGCTTCCCAATCGAACGTTTACCATCAAAACCTTCCACCTCAATATCATGTAAAATGAGTCCTTTACATTTCGTGCCATCATTGGCTTTGACCGATAATCTCACCACATCACAGGGCTCGACTGGATTCGGTTTGTATTCTATGGATTCGATATAGAGATCATGAGCCACTTCACTCACTGTAATGGTTTTGCGGAGGATATTGTTCTCCTTGCTCTTTTCTAATATATCCTTCCCGGGATCGATAATCAATTCGAGTTTCCGGTCACTGCGAAAACCACTGGTATTCCATTCGAGTAAGGCTTCTTTGGCCTGTCCGTTGGACTGTAAATCAAGCGGTTCGGAACGGGCAACCTCGGTCCGTTCACCGGGCTTGACATCAAAGAGTCGAAGAACGATATTCTCTATTACCGCGGAATCTGAACAACTGGTGGCCTGTATAGACGTTAGAAAAGAAACAGTATCACATTCGATGGGATTCTGGGGATCGATTGAAATATCGGTTGATTCGAAAAAAAAATCAAGATCCAATTGGCTAAAATTAAGGGGACGTTTGTATTCCCCGGAGGTCGAAGACCCAATAGGAGCAATGTCCAGTTTCACTTCCATCGTATCACCATCCGGGCAGGGGTGAGAGGTAATATATCTCAACTTGTATTGAGATGTTAAACCATAAGCCACCTCTTCTATGATTGCAGAAAAATCATCTAAAATATTGAAATAAACCCCATTTGTTTTATTGGCGATCCAGAGGTATTCTTTTAATTTAATGGCGATCGGATAAATCTGGATATCCCGGAGTGCGAGCCTTTTTACCAGTGGTTTCATTGCCAGTTCTGTCACGCGGTCTTTTTCGTGATACGGCGCATCAGTGACCAGGACAAAAGCAATCCTGGCATTTTTCCTGAACTTTAACTCTGACGCCTGATTGAGTGCTTCAAGGGCATTTTCAGGTGGATCTCCGCCTTCCACTGGATTTATCGAGGCAACATGAGCTTTGAATGTTTCGATATCAGAGGTGAAATCAAATTTTTTCTCGATCTTATCGCTAAAGTTGATCAATGCCAACCTATAATTGATATTTGATTTCTTTAAAATATCTGCAAACAGGAGGGCATTATTCTTAACAGCAGTGATTTCATCTGCCATGCTCCCGGTCTGATCAATGAGAAACACAAGATCAATGGCATCAAATTTTCCTCTTTCCGTTGCCAGGAAAGATGTGATTTCCTGTCTATCACCTTTCTCATAGATGGTGAAATCCGGTTTTCTTAAACCGTAAACACATTTCCCGGATTTCGTATCCCGAACACCAACGATTAATTCAATTTCCGGGTAATTGCTCCCATTTACAAACATCCTGACTGCCTTCTTGCTTTGAGCGAACAAATTGCTCCAGAACAACATTAGAAGCAAACATAATCCTATTTTTTTCGTGTATTTTATCATAGTTAACTCCCTTCCTGTATTTCTACTCTTTTGATATGTTCATTATTGTTTTCACCATCCAAACCCTCGGGTGTGAGTTCTTTGATTTCATTGTCAGGATCCACGACGATCAGGATTTCACGTTCTCCGGCCAATCCACCGGTATCAATGGGAAACTCGATTTCAACCGTTTGCTGGGAAGAGATTTCTGCAGCATTCACCCGACCGAGTAATGCTTTTGAATAACGCTCAAAGGCTTTAATCTTAAATTTATCCAGTTTAACGCCGGGGAACCTGGCGTTATCTTCAATTACTACCTTAATAGCTGCCGGGTCACCGTCAACGGGGCTCTCAGGAGTAATGGTAGCGGATTGGATGATAAGATCATGGGGCATGGGCAGGATTTCTATTTCATGCGCCCTGGAATTGTTTGTTTTGCCAGGGGGATTATTTTCCCGAAGTTTATCATCAGGTTCCACAATAAATTCCAGACGTTTGGTTCCGGCATCATTGCGATTGGTGGCCCATTCGGTTTTTACAATAATAGAACTCTGGGTCTTTAAGGAAAAAAGCTCGGAATGGCCAAGAACCCGGTTGGTCTCTGTATCCTTCAGGCGGATGCGAATCTTCTCTTTCATGTCCCAGCCAGGACAGATGCCAGCGTTTTGAACAGTGACACTGAAGGGAATTTCATCGCCGACGAAAAACCTCTTTTCAGGATGGGTGACCTCTGAGATGGATAATTCATGCAGGACAGGTAAAACTTCGATAAGAGCTTGCATGGTGTTGTTTTTCAGGGTTTGTTCCTGACCGAATCGCCGCTGGGGGTCCAATTTAAAGGTGAATGGCAGGTGGCCGAACCGTCCTTCCGGATCCCAGGAGAAAGTAACTTCCGACGGGGTACCGGAGGTGACGGTGACATTGGAGTTACCAAAGGTTTTCTTCTTATCATCGACAGCTTCCAGCATGATGTCATGGGATTTGACCCCTTTGCAGGTACATCCGTCACCGACTTTCACTTTGATATCGACCAGTTTACAGGGGGAAGCAGGTTGGGGGGAATAGTCGATGGCTTCGATGTATAGGTCATGAACAGCCGTGCTGACACTGACGGTGGTTTTCATTATATTATCCTCTTCGATTTTTTCAAGAATCTCATCAGAGGGGTCGATGACCAATTCAATATTTCGCGCACCGGTATAGCCGCGGGTATCCCATTCAACCACTGCTCTCATGGGTTCACTGTTGGATTGGAGCTGCAAGGGCTTTGACTTTGCCACCTCTTTTCTATCACCGGGACGCACATCATAGGCCCTGACCACGATGTTTTCCAAAACGATTTTATCGGAACAACTGGTGGATTGCAGTTGGACGTAAAATTTTACTTTCTCACATTCGATAGGGTCATCCGGGACGATAGTAACCCCGGGATTTTCTATGGGAGCAAAGAATAAGTTATGCACGATCCGGGCGGGATGAAAGGGGCGTTTATAACTTCCCTCTTTGGAAATCCCGAAGCGATCGACAAACACTTCGATGGGCAATTCAGAACCATCCGGGCAGACCGGGGTTTGATAGATCAGGGTGTATTGACAACTCAGCCGTTTTTTGATATCACGGTATATTTTTTCTAACTCCTCTTTGGTGGGATTTTTTTTGACAGCATAAAACACACCGCCGCTTTTCTCTGAAAGCTCCCGCAGTGCAAAGGGATTTACATCTCCCATACCAATGGTGTATACGGCCACGTTATATTTTGAAGTGGCATTCAAGGCTGTTTGTAATGATCCACCGGACACTCCGTCTGTTAAAGCAACGATGGCTTTCCTGCGATCTTTCTCTGCTGCCATCTCCCTTTGGACAAGCCTGGCAATGGCATCGTACATCATGGTCCCGCCCCCCGGAGTATATTTATCCAAGGAATTAACCTGGGTTTCTTTATTGGTGCCCAGGGACACATCCAGCATGGTATACAGACAATGCAGCGAGTCATCAAAACTGTAGGTACAGGCTCTATCCGTACCGCCCAGTAACTTAATAAAAAGCCCAGCGGCTTCTCTTACGTTCCCTATCACTCCATGCATACTGCCGCTGCAGTCCAATAAAACACCAATGGAGGTTTCAGTGGCTTCGCCAGATATAACTCTCAGCTTCCGGGGTTCTCCATTCTCTGTCAGGCGAAAGGTACTGGGGTCCAGTTTGCAAACCACTTCACCCTGGGCATCTGTGACAGTGACGTATACTTTTATCCGCGGATAGACTTCCGTGTCCACCAGGTTGATATCGATGGTCTGGGCATCTAAAACTCCAGGGATGACAAAAAACAGGAAACATAACATTAAAATGATTGATTTTATCATTTTTATATTCCTCCCTTCATTATTTCTCCAGCTTTTTAAGTTCCTCATTTAACATCAAATGGATAAAGGATAATAGGCTTTTTACTTCGAGGCTCACTGCTTTATCGGCTTTCATGTGGCCGATTGCGGTCTCCTTTTTCTTCAGGTCTTTCTTTACCGGAGGATTTTTCTTTAAAAAACTCTCGATTCGCTCAAAAGGAATGGATTCACTGTTTTCTGATTTGCTTTTCCCGGCAATAAATGTACTCAGGGCATCCAATGGAGTGGGTTTGCGGCCCTCCTCTGTTCGGGCCAGGAGATAGCGGTCATTTCCAGCATTATCGGAAATATCCAGGTAGTAATGGTCGACGTCGTATTGGAAAAGGTCGGGAATCAACCCACAGACCGCGCAGGAGGCAAACAATTTTGATCGATCCAGGTGCCCCAGGTGACTGATAAACTTTGGGTGAAGAGCGTGTTTGGTTTCTTTTATATCAGGCAGCATTTGCTCGAAGATAACGGTATGCTGTTCGGCAGCAAACACATGGAGCTGCTGGCGATGGGAAACCGGCAGTGCCAGGTAACCTTTCAAGGATTGGTCGTAAGGCCGGATGGATGGCAGCGGTAACGAATCGAGAACGGAAACCGACGAAAAAACATGGGCATCCCGGAACTCAGTGCCCTGGATGTGCTCCCTGGAGGGAAAATTGGGACGCAGGTAACGGATCAATTGGTCCAGGTAATCGCTTTCCTTGATACTTAAAAACATCTTCAAGATATGACGGACGGCTTTGTGTTTTTCATATTGAATCAGGGGCATGGATTTCTCATGGATTTTTTTTGTTAATTTATCGGCATCAGGATAGGCGGTTTCCATATATGGCGTGATGTCCATGTCCCATAATGATTGGAGTAAAATCTCCGGCAAGGAAGTGGCGACCTTTGCATTCTGGGGCGTCTCGGCCGAAGGATCAAAGACCTGGAGCGTATCAACAGCCAGTTTCAATTCAACCACCACATGGCCGTCTCCTTCCTGGCAGTGCCAGACGAAACGGGGGAGATGCTCTTTGCGTACCTGTTCGCCCAGGTAATCCTGGAAGAGTTTCCTTTCCATGGCATCATCGTACAGGTACTCGCGTACCAATATGGAGGTGTCTATCCTTCGATTTTCCAGCTGCTGCCTTTCCCTGGTCTCTAAATGTTTCAGTAGGGGCAGCAGGATTGCTTTTTCATACGCCTTCAATTTCTCGACGGCCGCTTCAGTGACCTCCTGATAGGCTGATAGAACGCCATATACCACCCTGGCATTGCGGCCGTCACTGACCCGTTGATTTGAAGTCTCTTCGATACGCTTTGCCAATCCCCGGGTCACGTATAGGGCAGCGACAAAGGATTTTTTCCGCTCAAAATCGATGCTCTCCGGTTTGCCGTTTAAAAAATTCATCAAATAACCAGAGAAATAGCGGCTGAAATTGATTTTGTGCTGTTTTATGTAGCCATCCTTATCTTTGGCTGCACGGTCGTCCTCAACTATGGCCAGGAGCATTTCGACATCATTGGCAGCCAGGGTTTGCAGTACATCGGCCGGGGTTCGCTCCTTGCCTTCTTTGTAAAGAAAATGTTCCAATTCTCCATCCAGCATGTCCGTATCTTTGGTATGGAGGGGCGGTTGAGCCCATTCCCCTTTTTCATTCTTGACAAAGCCGCATAAATCGGCAATCGATTCCTTAGCGAAGCGGTATTTAAAGGTTTGAACATATTCGAACATGGGCAGGCGGAAGACAAAGGTGCCCAGGCTGCTCACCACACCATGGCCGCTCTCCTCCCTTTCCAGTTCACTCACGGCTTTGCGCTGCCTGACTTCCTGGTCAAAGGCGCTGCCGGCTTTGTTATAAAGAAAGGTGTGGATGGTATCGGACATGGAGGGGAAAACCCCGTGCTCGGGCAGCTCTTTACGCAGCGAAAAGGGAAGTCGCTCGGCATCGAACACGTAACAATTATCGACCAATGGGGCTTGCAGCGATCCGTTGATCGTATTCTCCTTATCGGGTGAGTAGACCATGGGAAAATAAAAATCCCGGCACGACAGGAACCGGTCCAATTCACGGAGGGCGGCAAAGGTATTGGGAATGGTCAACTCCAGGGAATCGGTAAAGGCAGCAAAGGTATTTTGCAAGGCCAATACAGCATGGATGGTGATTCCTTTCAGGTCTTGATTGGCAGCGATATGGCGGATCAGGTAGGCCACATCAATAAACATGCCGCTGCCCATGCCGCCGGACAGGGAGGAGGCAATAAAAACATTGGTGTCTTCATTCTTTTCCTTACCAAGGTCATGGAGTTCGTTGAGCAAGCTGCCAATGCGGGGCCAGAACCGACTGGACTCGGTCCCCCCTTCCAGGTCAAGGAAAAGGGCCATGCGTCCGAAAGGCCGCCGCTGTTTGGTGCCGCTGGAAATTTGAAAGGCTTCCGGGGTTAAATCTTTGAAGGCGTTGGCCTGCCACCAGTTTCTCAAGTGAGGTTCCGAAGCCGACGTTTCACTCATGTTCCTGGTTCGTTCCAGCAGTTTTTCCGGTTTGATGTTGCCTTCGTTGAGGATAATGTACTCATCCTCATCCAGTTCCACACCTCCCACCTGGACGGTACCGGAACCTTCACCCTTGACTTCTTTTTCGTAAACATCCACCAGGAGAAATTTAACGGTTTCAGGCATACGTCCGTAATTGGTCTCCAGGATGGCTTTTTTCAGGTATGACAGCACCCAGCGGCCAGTGCCTCCCAGTCCGAGAATAAGTGTGGGCGTCGTGCGGCGCACCAATTTTTGCAAATCCAGGGGACCCAGGAATTCCGGGGTGGGAAAGAGTTTGGGCGGTTCGATTAACTCAGGAAGCAAAGGAGGACCAAGGGCCGCTCGTCTTAACTGCCACCACCGGATGAACCAGGGCAGCAAGGGAAGCAGCAGCAATAAAAGCAGCAGTAACAGGAGCAGTAATGAGAGAACAATTATCCTGGGTTTGCGATGAATGGGCATTTCTGTTTCTTTTTTGCCCACGGGTTTTAAAGAAATTGTACCGGTGGTTTCGTCCAACTGGTACCAGCCGATGGCCGGGGCTTTCTGCACATACTGCAGTATTTCGGGTCGGGTGGTTAAAAAGGGCAGTGCCCATTCAATGGAGTTCTCATCAATGGCTGCCGAGGGAGTGGTGCCGGTGCGTACCAGGTTCAATCCACTGCGATTGTAGTATTCCCGCACACGCACATCAACCGCCACCAGTTGTTCCAGGTTCTTCACCCAGTTTAGATAAATATCGGTTAATTTTTTCTCAAGATCTTGAATGGATATTTTTTTATCAGTCACTACTTTATCATACTCAGAGGGCCAACTGGCGACTGTTTTCATCAAATTGTCATTAACAAAGTCACCCAAACCAATGGTTCCAATGTACATATTCTGCTGTTTTACCTTTTCTGCTTCTTCTCTGGCCAATTTGGCACTGGTGCGTCCGTCGGATAAGATGATGACGACTCTTAAGGAGCCGGGGCGGCGGCGAATGCTGTTGAGCTCCCGGTTCATGGCCAGTATCCCCTCATGGACCTGGGTACCGATACCTCTGGGGATTTCGTTAATCACGTTTTTCAACACTTCACTGTTGTGCGAAAGCGTTTGTATCATCCGGGCATCACTATCAAGCCTGGCAATTCCCACCTGGTGCCGATCCATATTGGTGTTGTCTATAAATTTCCTGGCTACATCCTTAATGACTTCTAACGGTGTTTTCTCAGTCCCCCATATGGTCATACTCAACGAATTATCGATACCGATCAGGATATCCAGTTGACGCCCCTCCGGGGGAGGGAGGCTGCCTGTTAATGCAGTGGGTGTAATGAGTAGATTTATGGGCACATCTTTACCTGTAAATACCACTGTGTCTGGCGTGGTTCGCGTCACCAGGTATTGGCCAGGGCTCGGTCCTTGAGATGTGATGTACATAAAAATAAAAGAAACGAGTAAAATACCCAGCAGGACGAAAAAAATCGTCCAGCAAATCCGTTTCAAACGTTTATAGCGTTTCTTCTTTTCAATCAGCTCTTTGCCTCTCATCATATTTTCTCCTTTTTATGATTTGATATATATTTATATATTTGATACTTCATCGTTATAACTATAACCCCTTAGATAGTCGTGAAATCAAATTGACCGGCATGTCCAGCCGTTTCATTTGGCTTTGCACCGCCCGGATATTGTACCCAACCCGGTGCAGTTGCACGATTCGATTTGCTGGGTCCAGTACCAGGTATGAAGCCCGAGGATCGCCATCCCGGGGCTGGCCTACGCTCCCGGGATTTAAGTACCAGACCTGTTTGTCATCCAGGTAAATTTCTTTCCCCGGTTCCAGTTTATGGGACGAAAATGTTATTTTATCTGCTGTGAAATTAGATTTTTCTTGCCTCCGGCGGTGAGGGGGGCTTTTTTGTAAAATCGCCCCCCTCAACCCCCCAAAAAACTTCTGTTTAGTTTTATTGGTTGCAGGATCAGGGGGGCCATTATGATCAATCGTTCTGTTGATCCCTTTAAAACATGCCGGATGATGGGTATGGCCGAAGAAAAAGATATTCAAAGGGGGCTTCTTGAATCTTTTCCTGGTGGTAAAGAACGCATGTTTTTGAATCGTATCGATGTGCTCTTCAGCGTGCTGATCCCCTATCGTTACCTTCAACACACCCAGGAATTCATGCTCTCCGACGATCTCCTGCCTTTTTAGAACGGTTAGCTTTTCGATCAGGTCACCTGGAATCCCCACAGAATTAAGTTTTTTTAATACCTGCCGGGTTATTTTATAAATGGGAATAAAAAATTCATCATAGACGTGAACGCGATCCCATATATAAGTGGTGGTAGGAGTGCCATAACGAACCCCTCCGTGAACCAGGAAAAAACGATTTTCCATTTGAGACGTCAACGGACGGGAAAGTAAGAAATTTCGGATGCCGCTAAAGGCATCTAAAATATCATAATTGATTTTAAAGGCGGTCCGGTTGTCCGTGCTCGTGCCGATACACTGCGCAATGGGATCGGCTTGTACGCGCAAATGACGGTTGTTGTTCATCTGATTTTTTTCAATGGATGGCTTGTTATTCGGATTGTAACGCATGACTTCATCGTTGTTGCCCAGTACCCATGCACCCGGAGTGGTGACTTCTTTTTTCAGCAGCAATAAACAGCGGTGGGGGTCCGGGCCATAACCCACAGCATCGCCCAAAAACCATATGTCACCCACTCCCTGAGTGTCTGCATGGGCAAGGACCGCCTGCAGGGCCTGGTAGTTGGCATGTACATCGGATATAACTGCTACTTTTGAATCACTCATCGTTTTTCACCAATTAATTTTTTAAAATATAAAAGTATTTCGTGATGGGGAGAAATCCCCAATCCCTCATCCACCACTGGCTCAGCCTGGAAATATTTTTCGTCGTTAATCAAATGACTGGCTTCTTCCACCAGGTCTTTGACCGTCTCGTCGTCCTGTAAGATATCCCTGACTTCGTCCTCCAATTTCTGTGCCCTCCGATTCAATTTTTTAACCCATTTCTCTGCATCCTTTAGAATCTCTTCCGCAGGTTTGCTCAGGGCACTCTCCGGGGGATTGATGCATTGTTGGGCACGATTTCTATATTCTTTTGAAAGTGTCTCAAGGCCTCTGGCCAGTTTCCCATAACAATCGATATCACTTTTTTCGATATCTCTCAACTGCTTTTCCCTCTCTTCAAGACTCTCTTCCCCTCTCCCTATATTTTTCTCATCGAACCAGGCTTTCAACGTTTCAAGATTCAGCCGGCGACTGCGCGCCCACTCCTTCAACTCGACAAAAGTGATCGTCTGGTTTGAAAAACGGTCCTCGAACTTCAATCGGTTGTACTGGATACCGAATTCATCATCCTCATCCAGCCGTTTTAGATCATCACACAACTGATCGATTTGGGCGAAGCTCAGGGCCTTGAAAGCCTCCTCGATCCGGTCGGCTGTGTCAACGCATTTCTTCCTGCGTTCTTTTATAGATCGAATCTCGTTAATGAGTTTTCGGTACTGGCGATTTTTATGAGAGGCAATATTGATGACATCGTTCAATTCCTGATCCAATGTATTAAAATCCCCACTCTCCTTTGCTGCAGCCAGAAGGCCCTCGATCTGGGTTAATTTCTTCTTTAACACGCGGGTCGATTGTGCTTTTTTTCTTAAATTCTCCAGGTGGGGTTTAAGCCTTGTTTTCTCGTCTGCACTGGCAATCTCCATCATCTCATGGATTTGCTTGATTTGATAGTCAACCTCTTCCTCCGAGACATTTTCATCATCACGCATGCGAATGGCTTCCTGGATGGTGTCTGCTATTTTTAGCTTAAAATGGGTGCGCAAGCGGTCATATCTCTCTTTTGCCATTTTATGATTGGATTCGAACTTCAACACCTCTCGATATTTGGAGATGATGTATACATCGTTTTCTTCGTTGCGTTCCAGTTCCCTGGCCTCTTCTAATAAGGTATCAATGATCTGTTTCGACCGGCGCTGGGCTAGCGTTTCGAGAATTCCCGAGTATTCAAGGTATTTATCCCGAGATGTTTTCAGGATATCGAGACTCTCTTTAAAGGCGCCCCTCTGGAATTTCTCCTTTGATTTGCTCAATTTTAAGCACAATTCATTGACGGTTTTGGCTTTGGAAGAAAACGTTGTATCCGTACCCAGGTTCGCTTTCTTTCCAGATAGGCTCAGAGCTCGATCATACTCCTCTGTCTGCATATAGGCCTGGTAAAGCCGCTCCTCGATTTTAAAATCCAGGTCTATGAGAGTACTACCCTGGGGTTCGATGACCCCTTCCAATATTACGATGACGTCCCGTTCATTTTGTGCAGCCGATGCCTCTTGAAGGGCTCTTTGTTTTTTCGCTTCCTGTAAACCTTCCTGGATTCGCTGATCAGACACATCGTACTTCTGGGCCTCTTGCCAACTTTGGAAGGCGTTGGCCCATTCTTTCTGTTCTGCCGCAATTTCTGCCTGATTGATATGATATTTTTTATAGGCCTCATTTATCAATGGGGAGTCTTCAGCCCCCTGCACTTCCTTTAAATGATCCAATGGATCGAGAATCTTTTCATAGGCCTTCGCCTTCAGGCAAGACTTGATATGTTTAAGAAGTTGACTGCGCCATTTTTTCCCGGCTTTTGAGCGCAGTTCCAGGATTTTATCTTTAACAGAAGATGGAACCGCTTCGTGTTCAGACAGAAGTTCGTATGCCTCTTTGAACCGCTCGGATTCAAATTGTTTTTGGGCGGTTCGATATGCCAGTTTTGCCTTTCGATCCAGGTCGCTCAGGTTTTCGATTTTTTGTAAATACGCCTCGGCCTCCTGGGCCAGGGACGTTTCCAGTTGGCTGACCCGTTTAAATGATCCCCTGGCATCTTTAATCATTCCTTCATTAAACGCCTCGAGGCCCCTGTTGAAATTGATAGTGGATTCGATTTCCCTGAACAGCCTGTTTACCTCCGGGTGAAGGCGGGCCCGTTTCCTTAAGTCGATGATCAGTTCCCGGGCCGTCTCCAACTGGTCATTTTCAAAGGCCAGCCGGGCCTCATTCAAGGCATCTTCGATGCTCTGTTTATGCGTCCATTCCGCCCGAATCTTCCTTATTTCCGGGTGCTCCTGGAGTTCTTTATCCAGGGATTCGATTTCTTGTTGCACCGCCGTCAAATCATCATTCTCCAGTGCTGCATTTGCTTTTTCCAGGGTCTTTTCCAGGGTGACTTCAACCTGCTCTCTGTGATTGATATCCTCCAGGAGTTCCTGGCATCGGGAGCGTACAAATTCCACTTCCTCACCGGCGAAATTCAGACGATTGAGGACAGCCAATAAATCGTCTCTCGATTTCTGCAAATTCTCTTTACAGAGCCCACTCTCTACCCGTGCAATCACGATCCGTGCGTCTTTCAACACCTTATCTTCCAGGTTTTGTCGGGCCAGGTCTAAATAGGTCCGGGCCTCGTTAAAATGGGGAAGCCTTGCCAGGGCCCCTTTTAACACAGCGATGGCCGGTTCATACTCCTGGGCGTTCATCAATTCACGGGCGTTTTGTACCTGGTTTTCCACTTTTTCATACGTTTCCAGGATCACTTCGGCTTTCATTTTTAATTCGTTGAGTGCATCGCGGCGCGCTTTGGGAATGGCAGGCAGGCCCAGTCCGGTTTCGATATATTTCAATGCCAGTTTGGGACTCTCTTCCAGTTCCTCTTCGGCTTTTTTTAAATATTTGGCTGCCTTTTGATCGGCAAAATCATATGCTTTCCTCTCCAGTTGCCCTCGCACCTCGAAGATATTTTTCCCTTCATATTCGGTCAGGCCGCGGGCAATGAGATCATTGATCTCTTTCAGGGCATCCTCGAATTCTCCTGCCTGTTCCAGGGTGGCCACCTGTCCGATGCTTTTCAAAAAATCCGCCCTTATGCGATGCGCTTCATTCAGTAAACTGTCAGCCTCCAGGTTATTGGGTTCCCTGGACACCACCTCCTCCAACAAACGAACCGCTGTATCGATATCCTCGATGGTTTTCCCGGCTCTGTTCAACAATGCCTTTGCCGATTGCATTTTTCTTCCGAACGCTTCCTCTTTTTCAGCAGCCGCATGGGCTTTTTGCAGAAGTTCTTCTGCAGCGCGCACCTTGCTGTCCTGGCTGTCCAGGTTTTGAGCTTTACGCAGCAGTTCGAAGGCTCCCTGCCAATCTTTGAGTTTAAAGGCTTCCTCGAAATCCTTCAGCAGGGTATCGATTTCCTTAATCTTTGCCCGTTCGATCTCTTCACGCATTAATTCAATGAGAGGGACATCGTCGGGACATGCTTCCAGGATAGCCAATCCCTCGTTGAACTGTTTATGCTGCAAATGCAGCCGTGCCTGATTGATAACTTCCTGTATCGACCGTTCCATTCTTCTTCAACTCCTCTTCTTATTCCTTTTTTGACAAATCCATCGTATGGATGAATGTTTCGTTGATTTTACCAGCTGACAGCCAACCGGTATACACCTCTCCTGTCGTATGATTATACCTGACTTGAATCCAAATATGTTTGGAAGAGAGAATATCGGCAAGAGGGGCAAATTTCAAAAACACCGCCTTTTCTCCTCTCTTTAAACGTTGTATTTCAGGTATCTGGGCAGCACGTGTCGAAGGGGCTTCTCGAAAGCTGAGAACTGGATTGATAATTTTAAGCGTATTCGATCCGGAATCAGACGCTCCTTCTACAAATAGTTGCTCTATCGAAAAAGCAGTCATCCACCCCTGATAATCTTTTCCTGGACCCGCCAGATATCTCACTTTAACCCAGACGGATTTTGAAACAATCGAAGATATCGGAGCGAAGCCAAGGAATATGAACCGTTCCCCTCCTGGTATTTTGAAGAGTGATTTCGCCGACTCTTGCGCTTTGCTTCTCAATTCCTTTTCTTTTCCTTTATCAAAAACAAACAGCCTTTTCGACGTCAATGCCGTTTTCAAAGCAGTGAGTTGAGAGTCGTCCAGCCAGGTTCCTTTGGTATCCTTTTCTTTTGGATTATAGAGATAAGATAATGTTTTACCATCATTCAGAAAGAATGTCCGTGCCGTGCTGCCGTCACCCAAAGCAACCCACTCACCGGAGAATTGTGCATCCGGGATATAGAACAGGGCACTTCTCCCTTCCTTGAGAATAAGAACCGGGAGATACAATCTTTTATTAAAAAATAGCGGTTGATGACTTAAATCCACCACGATAGAATCGTCGTTGATAAGCTGAAGCTCTTTTCCTGTACTTGTATCAGGTTGAAACGGATGAACCGATTTTGCCTTCAATGTTACAAAGGTGAGGGTTAGAGAATAGGCGCCCCACACAAGGGTAATAACAATCGCTGCTCCAATGATTGCTTTTACCAATGATCCAAAAACATTTTTCCAGGTAACCAGACGCAGATTACCCTCCTGGGCCACATATTTTTTCCAGGATTTCTTCTCCTCTGCCCAGAAATGTGCCTTATTTGTCCCGGCATCGGGCAGGGGGATACGATACAAAACCTTCTGTGCCAACTCGGGTTTTCCTCGCCCGGCAGCAAATCGAAATCGAAACATGTTCCATGACCGTCTCAATCGACTGTATTTTTTATTTGCTTTCTGGTTTGTTGCTCTCAATGTTATCTCCCTTGTTTTTGTTTTGACCGGATATTCCTTCTGCGAACTCTATATGATCTCAGGTTATCCAGCTCCTGTATCAAATAGTTTATCCAACGAAACCACCGCAGCGATTTGACATCGAGTTCTCTTCGGGCCATCCAGTCTTTTTCACAATCCATTAAATTTCTAATGGTTAGTGGTGGTATATCAACTCTATTTCTCTCTTCCAGGTTCCACTCCAGGGATTTCAGCCATTTTTGAACCCGCTTATTTTCGCCGCTCTCCAGGTATTTTTCAAAATCCTTTTTGTCCAGTATTTCATTTACCATCCGGTGATTATCAATCACCCCTGCCATTTTTAAACGCTTTAATTGGTCGGATTCCGATAAAAGCGATGAATCGATCTCGTCAAGCTCAACCTGCAATTTTTGCCAGTCCTCCTGGGTCCTGGCAGAATCGAATATTTCAGAAAACCGATCAAATCGATCCTTATTTTTTTTACGAGATAGTTCTGTTCGGGTCTTCCGGATGGCGGCATTCAATTCCGGGAACTCCCCATATTCTTCCCTCAAGCCAAGCAGTTCATTGAGACCCTCATCATCATCAGTGAAGCCTTTTTTACTTTTTTTTAGACAGTATAAAGCATTTGTATATTGCTCCTTATAGCGAGGAATCACACCTTTAAAATAGTTGTCCTGCTTGTACTCGTTTAACTTTAACAGTATATTTATGTCATTGGTGTCTTCAGCCTGGTAGTCATCACAGATTCGGCGCTGCAATTCACAGAGGCGTTTTCGCTCTTCCTGGCTCTGTATATCTATACTGGATAGGTTTAAAAGTCCCTTTAGCAGGCCGGCCAATCGGTCCTCGAAGTGCTCTGCTTTCTTCGGGTCAAACTCCCTGATTTCCAGAATCGCCTGCCTTGCTTTATCCTCCAAATGGAGCCGTTCACTGTGATCTTCTCTGGTATCAGCCAACTGCTTGAACAGTGATTCCAGGTGGTCTGAATGTTCTTTCACCAAAGCCCTTATTTTTAAGGTCTGCTCCAGGATCTCATGAAACCAAAAGGCAATCGGCGAGTCTTCTTTAAAAGACGCCAACCGGTCCATCGTCGGCTGGTCTGGTTCGGAGTCACTCAACGATGCGTTATTCAAGGCAAAAATCACTTTTTTTAATTCGGGATCGCACACCAGACCACCCAATTTTTTCCTTTGAGTCAAGAAATCGGATAACCCATCCGGGGGCTCCTTTTCGAGCAACATAAGCAGGTCGTTAAACTCTTCGCTCCAATGCTGCCATTTTTCTATCGCTGGATGCCCATCCTCTGCAAATTCTTTAAACATAGAGAGGGTCTCAGTGAGACGAAAAGCGATTTTCCTCCCTTCATTAAAATCACGGAGTGAAAGGCAGTTTTGCCCCTGGAGGTGCGACTTTTTTATGACGTTTTCCACATCCTTTAGAAAACAGGTCTGCTTTTCTTCATATTCTTGTATTTCCTCGGGCGCTTCCAGCTCGGTTTCTATTTGCTTCATCCGGTGGAGGGTCTGCAAATAATCCCTCTCCAGACTCAATTTTTCCAATTCAGCCTCCTCACTTTCACCAGATAGTTCTACCTTTTCCCTCTTGATTCGGCTCAACTCTTCTAATGTCCCTATCAATCGATTAGACTTCGCTCTCAACTCCTCAACCACTAATTTTTTTTCGCCTGGTAATTCAGCCTGGAGCAATAAATCACAAAGGTTCTGTGCATCCTGGGGTCGGCAGTACCTTAAGTGGGTGCGAATCCTGTCTATATCCTTTTCCAGGATTTTGGGTTTCAATTCATTTTTTAATTGGTAAGGGTCTCCCTGCCTTAAGACCCAATTCTTTGCAATGGCTCTATTCAACACGTCCAGTTGCGCTTGTAAGTCCCCGGAAGATATTGCATCGTCACGTTCATTACTTAAAGAGGCAATATTTTCCTTTAACGCTTCTGTTCGTTTGATGAATTGCGACCCCTCATCAAACACCTGGAATCCCTGGTCTTCTACAAATCGAATGGCGCTATTACATGCCTCTATGGAGGATTTTTCCCTGAGTTTACTTTCCCGTTCTTGAATCCTTTCCTGGTATCCGCTGGCAATCTCCTTCTGAATATCTTTTAACCTGGTCTTTGCCGCTTCATCATCGGGTCTCCATTTCAGGATTTCCAGGATATATTCTTTTGCTGTATCGTATTTCCGGGCCTGGTAGGCCTCGTTTGCCAGAGAACGGAGCTGTTCACATCTGGCTTCGACTACCTGTGCCTGCAAACTTTTCAACTTCGGCTCATCGCCAAAGCGACCGGAGGTTTGGCTGCATTCTTCCACTGCATGTTCCAGATTCCCCGCCTCCATAAGTCTCTTAATGGTATCCAGGCTGGAGGCGTACTGGTACCTTTTACTGGCATGTTTACTCCCCTGGGAAATCCCCCTGGCTTTCCAGAATATCCAGGCTGCCTCATGGAACCGCTCCTCATTAAAATAGGCCTCTCCTTCCTTATAGAGCTCCTTCAATTCTTCTACCTTATGATAAAGCTCGGTAAGGGAGCCTAGATTTTCTTCCAGCGGTTCCACGTAGAGAATGTGGTCTCGCTCCTGGTAGGCACTGCGGAAAAAGGCCTGGGCTTCCTCAATCTTATCTTCTTTCAGTAAATGCTGCCCTTTTCGCACCGCATTCCTGATCTTGATCTCTGCTTGCAAAGAACGATTGGCCGAAACCACCACCGATGGGGTTGGCAGTCGATTTAAGGCATTTGCAGCCAGGTCCAAATGGCCTCTCAGTAGCGCCCTGATACACTCTTCCAGGGGGTCTTTGAGGTCCTTGAAACTCCCCTCTCCGACCTCAATGGCATATTTGGCTGCAATGGCAAAGAGGCGGGCTTCTTCATCGTAAGGATCATCGCGCATGGCTTTTTCAAAATCTTCCAATGCCTCGGCAAACAATCCATTCAAATAGCGTCCTTGCCCACTAAAGAAGGCATTCCTGCCCAGTTTTTTGGCTTCACTCTCGGCTTTTTCCAGGTCTTCCTGTAATTGGGCAAATTGGGCCGGATCCTTTTCAATATCCGCCTGTCGATAGGCGATGTCCAGGTATTCCAGCGCCTCCTGCCACTGCCGCTCCTTGAGTGCATTCTTGCCCTTAAGAATAAGCGCATCAGTTGCAAGTTTGAATCTCTCGGCATGGATTTCCAATTCTTTCAAAAACTCCCTGGTACACGTCAACTGGGGCCCTCTACCTCCATGTCTAAAAAATCGATCCGGATGGAATGCTTTTATCAGGAAAGCCCGGGTCCCTTCGGAAAGGCTTTTAAAATTCTCTAATCGGCGATACCTCTGGGTGGACACAGTTTGCCTGGATATGTCCAATTCCATGGGTACACCGGTCACCATCTGGTATAGATAAGCGGCTGCCTGGAGTCTATCTTTTGGCGCATCGGTTTCCAATTGGTTTTCAGCAATGACATTCCAATCAATCACCATTAAATGTCTCATTTTTGCATTCCAGATCAGGTTGTTCAACTTCATATCGGTGTAGCTCAGATTTTCGCTGTGGATGACATAGAGCACCTGGGCAAATTGTCTTGAAATTTCCAGGGCATCGGCTTCGTTAAGAACATTTTTATCCATCAACAGGGTGTTCACATCGGTTCCTTCGGCAGCGTCCATGATAATAAAGGGGCTGCCCAGTAAACGAAACAACTCCTGGGTGGCTGGCTGCTGCAAATCGCTGGACTCGATAATGCGAGGGATATGATGGGTGCCCAAATAATCTTCTGCCCTACCCAGACGCTGCAGGTTCACCATTTCATCCTGGAACCGTTTGCGCATCTCTGGTGAAAGCCCGGGCTGCATCAATTTTAGAGCAAAAAACTGTTCATCCGGTTCACGCTTCACCTGGTATACCCGGGCCGTGGCACCTGCCAGACCCAGCGTCTTCACAACGATGTAGGAACCGCTGTTTCCCACCAGGAGGGATTGATCCCTTTTTAATAACGCCGGTAGCAGCGTAATATTTTTCTCCTCTTTCATTTTTTTACTCATTCACTTCCGCTGAGGCGATCGATTTCATCCTTCAGTATCACATGCATCAAATCCCCCAGATCCCGTTCAAATGCCTGGTCTGAAGCACTAAAATCTCGAATAAAACCGGACTCGATAATGGCCTCCAGTTTTTTTATGTTTGCAGCCCCATCCCCGACTTTTTCTTCGGCCAGGATCAAGGCTTTCACGATATGTTCATAAAGAATCGGGATATCAAAATCGCGGCGGAAATCCTTTTTCCTGAAGATGAAGGTATCCATTGCCAGGAGGAAATCGGCTTTTTTTGCCACATGGGGAGTCAGTTCGATCTTCTCGGCATTGTACTTTTTACCCTTATATTCACATTTGGGCAGATGGAGACACCAGAATTGGTTACCCTCATCGTCTCTGTCCAGCTTCACCAGGTCGTATACTTTACAGCGGGTAAATTGCCGTACCCATTCCTTGTATTCCAGCATAAACACGATGCGAGGGTTGAACATGCGATAGCTTTTGCGCAATTTATCACGTATCTGCTGTTCGTAGTATACGGCATTGACTTCGGCCGGGAAGTTATGAAGCAGGCGGCGGTCATCCACAAATTGCCTATAAGATGTCATTAGATCATTATAGGCAGTCAGGCAATCGGCGTTGATGACATCAATGGTATAAATCAATGTACACTTGTGGGCCCCTTCACTCTGCACCAATTTTGCCTGCTGACCCTTGGCACCCGATTGACTGCTTATTTCTTTTACCACCTCTTTAAAATATGGGCCATCTCCTTCTATAACCTCGTATTTTACAGTAAGGAAGTTCGCTGGCTGCCCAAAAGTCGGATCGGAACTGAAGTTTACCATGGGACTGCCATTTTCGTAAAGTTGTTTCCCAAGATTTTCTTCACCGTATTTATCCATTAAGCGGCGACTGATCACTTCTTCCTGTATCTGGCGCTGGAAGATACTGCGTGTTTTCCTCAGGATGATCCCCACATTGCGTTCGCTAGGCCGATCCCGATCGCGGATTTTCTTATGCATCAACTCCTCTCCCAGTATCTGCAATTCAACAGCCTTGCCTTCCCCACTCAACGTCCATATCACACTCTTGAACATGCTCTCAAGTTCTTTTTCGGCAAAATGCTGGTACAGCCTTTTCTCAAATTCATCATCGGTTTCTTCAGACCGGATCCTGGAAAAATTCTCTGCACGCTGGCGTTTGGCTTTAACCTGCTGCAGGTTTTTATTGAGTGCTTCGTATAGGCTGGGCTGTTCAGCCGTGCCAATAGCAAGAACATTTGCCCAATCATCCATGGTATCTTTCAGTGTGAGGCTGTGATCCCGATATTTAAGGGCAATGCGATACACGTAATCAAAAACCAACTCATCCTTCTCCAGTTCTATCTGGTCTTCCATCAATTGGATAAATTGGTTTTGAGCACTATCGGCATGATCTTTAAAAAGGCTCTTCTTTTTACGGTCTTCGTACATCTGGTTCCTGGCTTGCTTGACCTCTTCCCGTTTTATTGGCAATCGTTTCTCTCTCATGCGGATTTCTCTTACCTTTTCCATAAATTGACAAAAGGCTTCGATCTGACGTGAAAGTACTCCCAGGAATTCCAGGACGAATCCCAGCTTCCCACTTTTCGATAACTCAGGCTTCGTATCACTCATACCATTGAGGAGTCTTACGCAGTATTTACCAAGGGCTTTATGAAATCGCTCATTCTGTAAAGAAGCGTAACGATCCAATCCCTCTCTGAATTTACCGCCGGTGGTGGTGCCGTCCGGTTGTTTCCTTCCCAAATATTTAACCAGGTATTGTTCCACTTCTCGCTCGATTCTCTCATGACCGAATTCGGGCTTCTCTTTTAACTCTTTGGATGCTTTTACATCCTGGCTGAGTGAATGTTCCAGGATGGTGCGTACTTCCGTGCGCAAATCCCGGATTTCCTCGGTGGCATCTTCCGGCTCCATAAAGGTCAGCCACTCCGTATTGCTGCGACCGGCCACTTGTTCAAGCAGTTGGTTGTTACGCACGCCGCCCTGGTCAATAAGCTCGGCAGCCTGGGATAAAAACAGGGTACCACCCATTCCTTCGATACTGCCCGGTTCTTTCATGAAATGTCCCACCAGGTCACTGCCCCGCTTCCCGATCATTTCCTGATTTTCAAAAGAAGAAAGTTTGGTCACTCGCCCTTCATCATCCTGTTCCGGTTTGACAAGCCGCTCCAGGAAATCGATGGCCATCTTACAGGCATTCTCTTCAGCGATCTCCCGAATGGGTAGATCGAACGCATAGGTACCGATGGCGCTGAAGTAGGCCACGTCATCGCCTCTGGTGAGGTGGGGCATCATATTGTTAACGTGCTCGGTATGTGCCTGTCCACTTTTTTCATCCAGGAATGCCAGCAGCGCATCAGCAATCGAGGGGAACACACCGAATCGAGGGTCCACGTCTTCCAGGCTGTTCCTGGCCCGATGGGCATCCACCAGGTAGCATAAATCAAACAATCGTTTTTTTACCGGTTTTTGTAGGTTTTCTCTGAACTGGGGATGCAGATTGTAGATCATGGGATATTCCCTATCGCCAAAGACAGTGATAAATCGACTCAGCTCACGAATGGCCGCAAAAGCCCTGGCTCTCATGCCAGGACTGTCTCCTCCCGGGATCAGGTGAAATGCCCGGGGTAAAACAAAAAATCCACGGATAACAAAATTTTTTGAACCAATGGTATCCTCGGCAATGGTGCGTACGATGTGGGCCACATCAATGGCCATGCCGGCTCCTGTTCCTCCAGCCAAAGAGGCGATAATGGATATCTCCAGGCTGCGATTTTCACTGATTTCTCTACGAATATCATGAATCGCATTTCGCAAGGTACCGAAAATTTTAGAGTTTTCCGGATTCGATTCCAGGTCCTTAAACACCGCCATCCGACCAAAGGGCCGCATCTGACCGGCACCTTCCTCCAGCATAAATTGGCCAGCACCCAACCTGGAGAGATAGGTCTTGGCCTGCAGCCATGAAGAAATATGTAGATGCAGTCCCTGTTCGGCAATTTCTCGAACGACTTTCTCAATATTTCCACCCAGATGATAAAACTCATCCACATCCAATCGTACACCGTTGACCACAATGGGTTCTCCCTCTTCTGGTTTTTTCTTTTTTTCATCGATCTGCCGGGTGGTATCGAAGGCAATCAATCTTACTTCTGGCGGAACATCTTCACCTTTTGTGTAATCCAGAAGTTCTTTTTTTACATAGGTAAGAACCCATTGACCGGTTCCACCCAATCCTATTAACAATGCTGGTCTTGCCATTTTTTATCCTCCTTTTCTTTTTTTAATTTATTTCAAACGAAACCTGAGCAGGTAAGGGACACCTTTTAATGTAGCTGTGCTCCTATCGTACAGGATTCGATCTTTCAAAAACATTTTTCTCTTTACACCGATGACCGTCACAATAATTCCCCCGCTCCTATCCCGCTTTGACCGGATGATCATCTTTTTTATCATCGTCTCATTGGGAAATTCTTTCAGGATGAGACGATGGCGTTTTTGGGCCAGGGAGTATTCGGCCACCGTTCGTTTCCCCAGTCGATCAATACTTAACCTCCCTTTTAAGGGGAAACGCAAATTGACAAAAACGTTGTATCCCACCAATGTCAATGCCAGGCATATCAATAACCCTGCCAGTACTATTTGCAGCCAATGGAACAGGGATAAATTCCTGGTAAAAAACAGTTCGTCCGGTGTGATTCTCACGGTATAATGGGGGGGTACGACGGCATGGTTGGCAGAAAATCTCAATTGGTGTGTTCCAGGCGTTCTTAAATGATTACCTCCCCCCACCAGGATACCACCACCTTGTGGTTCAAATTTTACTGGAACGATGTGTTCTTTATTTCCCTTCTTTGAGCATATGGTCAATATATCTTTTTCAGAGCCCCGGAAAAAAGCCGGTAAGTTCAGCGACTCTCCTTCTTCATCGGTAAATTTGAATTTAAAGTACAGCGGCTTTGGGATGAAGATTACGTTCCCGAAAGGTGGGATATTTTCAAAGGGTTTGGGGCTGATCAAGTTACAGTTGATCAGGTGAGCCCCTTCCACCTGGAATTTAGACCATTGATCTCGAAATAGGCTCACCTGGCGATTCTTGATATTTTTGGTGGCGACCAATACTTCTGTTCGATATTCTCCTTTTAGATCACACTCAAGCGCCTCACTGGTTTTAAAAACACTTTTTTCAGCGGCATCGGTGGACTTTTCCATTGCTATCTCTACCCTGCTGCCATCGGGTTTGACCAATCTCAGTTCCAATGTCAGGGGGTAACCGGGGATCTCTTCAAGGGGTTGATGCTTGTCATCTTCCACACGATACGTGACAAAAACTTTCTCAAATTGCTTAGATGGTTGGTCTGGGTCGGGATGAAGTAATTTACCCCTGGGGAAAAAACGCTGCATAAATATATCCACTCTTGCATCCTTATCGGATTTCTCAATTCGCCATTGGCCAGGTACGGGACTCTTCACTCTTACGGTCTGAATGGTCCTACCTATATTGACAACATCCACACCATTATCTCCTGGAGTTAAAGCCTGATTCGGTCTGTCTGCCGGAAAAATCCTGACCTCTACTTCCGGGTCAACCCGAAAAATACTAAATACCACCGATTCGAGATAGGGTGGAATCACCGGGTTATTTATAACAGGATCGCTAGAGATGTCAAGAATATCATCGATCAGTTCATGTAAGGCTTTAAAGATGTGTTCCTTATCGCCTTTGAGTTTACGAGCCTGGTTGTGAGACAATTGTTTCCAGAAATCCCGGTATTTTTCCCAATAGTCACTCGATGGATCGTTTAAGGCAACCACGTGAATATTGTAATCCGGGTAGGGGAAATTGGATTTGATCAATTCTTCTAAATTCTTTTTGTATGTGGGGATATGAATCCCTTCGACATAGGGGGCCCCATCTGTAATCAGCAGAATTATTTTCTTCCCTCTCTCCGCCCTCGGAACAACAGCAAACATTCTTCTTGCTGTTTCAAAAGCAGCGGAAAAATGAGTATAGACCAGGCTAATATCGCTGAGATTCCGATTGAGTCTCTCACGAAGATTATCGACAGAAGCCGCAGTGATCGGACTGAGGGGTAAATCCACTCGGACAGTACTGCCGAAGCTAATCACCCCAAGGCGATGGATCACTTTATTTAGAACTCCATCTGTGGCTAAAAGTTCGAACGTTCGTTTTACCATATCGTTGCGCACACCCAACGCATCACTGGCAACGCCTGTAGTACCCCTCATACTTCCGGATTGATCGACCAGGACAACAAAATCAAATCCCCTGGTTGCAGATGTTCTCTGAGATGTAAGCGTAATCGTTAACGATACGATTAAGCAAACCATCCACACGGTTTTGTTTTTATTATCGCTCATAAATCCTTCCTTATATTATTTTTACTATATTTTTTCACCCCACCCGGCTTCCGCCGCTGGGGCCTGCACAGCATCTCAATATTTTTTAGCTTAACCATATTCATCACTCAAACTCCGCCGGTATTATATTTTGCATCGTGATTTGGGCGCAATAAAAATAGTCCCAAAAACTTACAAAATAGTCCCAAAGTTCAGGTAAGTGAGGGATTAATTTAAATGATGAATGATGAATGATGAGTGATGAAGCTTACTACGTGGGATAGTCTTTTAAGGATGGCCTAAAAGTCTCCATAACTTCCCGGGGGTTATTTAATACAGCGGCTGCCTCAAGAGGGAACAAAAAAGAGGAGAGTCAAGACTATGAAACATCTGTAATTTCAGACTTCTTTAAAAATGGCCAAAATTTTTGGACATTTTGGGGGCAGGCAATGCCAGCCTACTACCCATCCCGTGGACATTTTGGGGGCAGGCAATGCCAGCCCCCTACCCATCCCGGGCTGTGCAAGAACGGTAGGGAACTGGCACCGCCTGTTCCCTGATTCAAGAGGATTGCACGGCCCATCCTCAATGTCCAATTTTCCCTTCATTTTCAAGATTCTCTTTATTTCATTGTTTTCGGGGATAACTTTTTAATTTTAAAGAAGTCTGAATTTAAAGCTGTAAGGGGTTTTTGTTACAAGTCTAAATTCTGGATACAAACGTAGATTGCTGGTGAATGGGGAAGGTGAAAGATACGGGATAGTTCGATAACCCACTTTCAAGACCTTTATTGCAGGTAAAAGCTGCGTTAACGCACCAAAAAGGTGCGTTAACGGAGTAAAAATTGCAAATTCGCGGGTTCAGGACCGATATCGCAGATTAAATAGGAAACAGCAATAAGAAAAACGCAAATTTAGCATGTTTATTTCGGGATTCAACATTGGGAAGAAAAAAAGTAATTTAAAGTGGGATCCTGTGACAGTCCTGTTTTATTGATAAAATAAGGGACTATTTTTAATGTTTTTGAGACTATTTTTATTGCTTTCAAATGACAGTATCGCTATAATTCCGGCAGATGAATGGTAATATGGAGGTCTAAAATGAAAAGTGTAATTGTTGTTTTTTTAAGTGTAATTTTTTTGATTTTGTTAAGTTGTAAAATAGAAAAACCAAAAAATCAGAAACCTGGTAATACTGTAAAATATGTTAAAAAAATAGAGGATAAAAAAGCAGGTAAAACTGTAAAGTATGCTGAAAAAAGAAAGGAACAAAAGGGGGATAAAGCTGTAAAAAGAATAAGTGAAATTAAAGATCAAAAATTAAAAAAAGCTTTAAAATATGTTAATGAAATTATTGATTCTTTAAGATCAATCTTTCAAAAAAAAGGGGAATTAGGGGAGTTGCGTAAATCATATGATTCTCTATTTTCTATTTATAGAAAAAAAATTGAAAAAAATCCAACTGACATCTGGTCAAGACTGAGTTTTGCATATTCTCTTCAAAAACAATTCCGATTTGATAAAGCTTTATTTCATTACCTAACTGCCTCAATTCAATCTCCAGAAACCGCCGATCCATTAATTGGGTTGGGTAGGTTGTTTTATACATTGGCTGTACTTGATATGTCTAAAAGGAAGTTAACCAGTCAAACAGAGTCTGGTTTTATAAGATATCATCCGGATGAAAAGATAAAAGATATTCTAATAGCTGCAAAGAATCTTCTTTTATCTGCAAAGAGAAAGAAAAGATTGTTCAGAAATGGCCCAAAGAATATAAAGATATATATCATCTCGCCTGGTACGGAAGATGAATTTTTAGAAATGATCGATCACAAGCTCATCGAATATTGGTGGCAAAAAGGTACTGAAATGGAAAAGAAACATAAACTTGAAGCTGCTCTTAAGTGTTATAGTGAAGCTTCATTAATCGAACCAAATTCATTCCCAATTCTCTTTAATAAAGGTAGCGTTCTTTTTAAACTCAACCGCTTCCCTGATGCAATAAATTCCTTTGATAAGGCTCTAGACTTAAGGAAATTTTCAGATGATGTCATTATTTACCGTGAAATTGCTAGAATTCATGCAAATGGATATCATTGGCCAAACGATCCAAGATTGATTGGCTTTCTTGAAAAGGATATCGAAAATAGTAAATATAAAATACGAATTGGAGCTGTACTTCTTCTAAATATATTGTCTGAAAACAACAATACAGCATCTGTTAAATTATACGAAATATTAAAGAACAATCCAAAAATTCTCGATGAAATTAAGAAATTAAAATTTAGAAAAACAAAAGATTAAAAAGAAGGATGTCATGAAATGTCTATCTAGAAAACCAGTCTTTAAAGTAAGTTTCATTATTATCTCAGCTTTTGCCTTTTTGCTAATTTTTCAATTTTCGTACAGCAATTCACATGAAAAACTATCTATAGTTGACAGAATTTTAGAACAGTATAACAAAGAAAGATCAAAAGCAAACTCATTAGATCAAGAGATTAAGGAATGTTTAGAAAAAGGAGAAGAAGTATCCTCAGTTTTTCACTTCGCAGTTGCAGGTCAAATGCTATTGGTTAATGGGGATATAAAAAAAGGTATCAAAGTTCTTAATAAAGCTGCAGCTATTGATTCTAATGCTGATGCTCCGCATTTTTTATTGGCACAAGCCTATTATCATCTTGCTATTTACGATATGTTAAGAAAGGGATTATACAAGATAAATGTTGTTTCCAGGACGGATATGTCATTAGTAGATTTTTGTGATGGATACCTTGGAATCGATATAATGGAATTAATTGCCCTGGAAGGGAGACCTCACTCTTATGGCAAAGCGTTGGCTTTAAAAGGGATTGACAAAGATGAACGCATGAGAGTGTTTTTTTATTGGTTATTCCTAACCAAAAATAAAGCTATTCCCGATGCACAAGAGGCTGTTGAAAAAGCAATAAAAGATTTTGGACTGCCAAAAGTCTTGCCTGTTCCAACTTTTTGGCCTGATAAAGAAACTATAGGAATTTTGAAATTGGCTAAAAAAGAAATGATGCTCGGGAAAAAAGGAAGAGGAATGAAAACACCACCAGGTTTTATGGTCATTGAGAAAGAAAAAATGAAATCTTTGTCAAAAAGAATTAATCAGCTTTTGCCAGAACCGGAAAAGAAAGATGTAAATTCAGATGCAGCACCAGTCAAAAATTCTATTGTTTATTTCATTAACCTGGCAAAGGCATATCGAAAAGCAAAAAAATTCGATGAAGCGACAAAAATTCTCGATGAAGCATTAGAAAAGTTATCCAAAAAAGAAGACCGGATTAAGCTTCAAATCGAATTGGCAAATGTTCATTACTGGTGGGCGAAACATTTAGAGAAAAAATCCGATCGTGTCAATGCCATCAAGCACTATGAAATAGCTTATATAATTGATAAGGTTCACCGTCCCAGATACTCTGCAATCGAATTAAGCGACATCGGTTTCTTGTATAATGCTATGGGTCATAATCACAAAGCCCTGCCCTATTTTTTGGAAGCATTACCCATCTTGCAGATAGTGGGAGACCGGGCTAGCGAAGCAAACATACTCAACAACATCGGGGTAGTGAATAATAACTTTGGACAAAATCGCAAAGCAATCGAATATTATGAGAAAGCATTAGCCATCTGGCAGGCAGTGGGGGATCGCGCCGGAGAAGCCCAAACATTCAACAATATAGGGCGTGTATATTCTGATCTTGGCCAGAAGGAGAAAGCAATGGAATATTATAAGAAAGCATTGTCCATCTGGCAAGCAGTGGGTGACCAGGACGGAGAAGCAACCACACTCACCAACATCGGGGGAATATATTCTGACCTTGGTAAGATGCACAAAGCCCTGGAATATTATAAGAAAGCATTACCTATCTGGCAGGCAGTAGGTAATCGGTTCGGCAAAGCAACCATACTAAACAACATGGGGGGAGTCTATGATACCCTTGGCAAGATGCACAAAGCTCTGGGATATTATGAGAAAGCATTAACCATCAGGCAGGTATTGGGAGATAGGGCTGGTGAAGCAGCCACACTCAACAATATTGGGGGAGTTTATGATGCCCTTGGCCAGATGCACAAAGCACTGGGATACTATGAGGAAGCGCTACCCATCTGGCAGACAGTGGGGGATCGGACTGGCGAAACAATCACACTCAACCATATCAGAGGAGTTTATGATGCCCTTGGCCAGATGCACAAAGCCCTGGAATATTATGAGAAAGTATTAACTATCAGGCAGCCAGCGGGGAATCGTGTAGGCGAAGCACGCACACCCAACGACAACGGTTTAGTATATTCTACACATGGAAATTGGAAAAAAATCCTGGAATATTATGAGAAAGCATTCTCCATCAGGCAGAGAGTGGGAGATCGGACTGGCGAAGCAGCCATGCTCAACAACATCGGCCGTGTGTATGATGATAGTGGCGATAAGCATAAAGCACTGAAGTACTTTCAAAAAGCGTTACAAATCTGCCAGGCAATTGGTGAAAAATATGGGGAAGCTTTAACCATGAATGACATCGGGCTTGTGTATTTTGCTCTTGGTGAGCACCATGAAGCGCTGGAGCATTATCAGAAATCATTGCCAATATGGCGAGCATTAGGTACCCGGAAAGGGGAGGTCGGTACACTGAATAATATTGGTGGTTTGTATTTTTCTCTTGGTATAAGGCATAGGGCGTTGGAGTATTATAATAAAGCATTGCCAATCAATAGAGTAGTTGGTGACCGTGCAGGGGAAGCCACGACACTTAATAACATCGGAAGTGTGTATGATGGCTTTGGTGAGAAGTATAAAGCCCTGGAGTATTATCAAAAAACATTATCAATCTGGCGGGCATTGGGTAACAGGCCTAAAGAAGCAACAACACTCAACAACATTGGGAAATTGTATTCTACTATTAACCAGGAGCAAAAAGCAATTGAGTATTATGAAAAATCACTCAGAATCACCCGGCTAGTTGGCAACAGGCCTGGGGAGGCCACGACATTGAATAACATTGGTCTATCATATTATGACCTTGGCAGGATGAATAAAGCTATTGAGTATTATCAAAAAGCGCTAACAATCATGCAAAAAGTGGGTAGTCGAAAAGGAGAATCTACTATATTGAACAGTCTCGGAGGTGTGTATTCTGCTCTTGGCGAAAATCATGAAGCATTGAAGTATTTTGAAGAAGCATTAAAAATAAGTAGGGGTGTGGGTAATCGGGTCAGTGAAGCCTATACACTGGATAACACCGGTACTGTATATTATAATCTTGGTAAGAAGTATAAAGCATTGGAGTATTATAAAAGGGCATTACCACTCAAACAGGCAGTGGGTGACCTACCAGGGGAAGCTACAACATTTAGTCATTTAATGTCTTTATGGGAGAGTTTAGAACAAATACGGTTGTCCATTTTTTATGGAAAGCATTCTGTCAATATATATCAAAGATTGCGGGCAAACATATATGGGTTTGAAAAAAGATATCAGAAAAGTTATCTTGAAAGCAAAATAGATAAATACCGAAAATTAGCCGAGCTATTGATAATAGAGGGACGGCTTTCAGAAGCCCAACAGGTGCTGGAAATGCTGAAAGAGGAAGAATTTTTCGAGTTTATTCGTAGAGATTCTTCTTCTGCTGTCACTCTTTCCTCCCAGGTTGATTTTACTGAATTTGAAAAGAAATGGATCGAAAAGTACAACACTGTCATGAAAAAACTTTCTACCATCAGTAATGAATATAATGTACTAAAATTCACGAGAAATAAAAAAGAAGCTGAAATAAAACGGCTACAGGAATTCAATTTAAAGCTGAAAGAAGCCCAAAAGGGCTATGAAGAATTTTTAATTCAATTGAAAGTAACCTTTGACAAACATGAAAAAGAGATGAAAGATAAGCCTGATACCACCATACTGGCAAAAAAAGCCCGTGAGTTACAAAACACCCTCAAATATCTGGATGAAACCGAAGGTGGTAAAAACGCTGCCCTTCACTACCTGGTGTATGGCGAACATATTTCAGTCATCCTCACCACCCCTTCGTCTCAATCAGTTAAACAGACTGAAGTCGATGAAAAAGAATTTAACGTGATGATAATGAATTACCGGAGTTTAATTGTGGAATTGGGAGAACTGATGCGAGGAGTTGATTTGGTGAAAAAGCCCAATAATATCTTAGAAGGTCTTATTCAAAAGAAAAAAGAGTACGAAAGGAAGCTGTACGATGTTATATTCAAACCCGTGGATGCAGAACTTATAAAATACGGTGCCACCAACCTGATGATCTCCCTGGATGGCGTTTTAAGATATATTCCTTTGGCAGCATTGTGGGATGGCGAAACTTACCTGGTGCAGAGATACCGTATAGCTTTGATAACCCCCTCCAGTTTAAGAAATATTAAAGATGAACCTGTTGAAGAAAAGAAAATCCTTGGCCTGGGGGCCAGCCGCGGTGGCCAGGGATTTGCTCCTTTACCCTATGTAAGACGTGAAATCCGCTCTATTGTCAAGGATGATAAGAAAGGATACGAGGGGTTAATAAATGGAAGAGCCTTTATAGACGATGACTTTACCAAAGATACCATGATCAACCAACTGAAGAATAAAACATATCCACTGGTTCACATCTCCAGCCATTTCAAGTTCAGCCCCGGGGACGAGACCAAAAACCATCTTTTACTGGGTGACGGCACTATAATGAAATTGAGCGAAATCCGACGGATGGGAAAACTATTCGATAACGTGAAACTGCTGGTATTATCCGCCTGCCAGACAGGTGTGGGAGGTAACGGTGAGGAGATCGATGGATTTGGAGAGCTTGCACAGCAAAGCGGGGCCACAAGTGTGATCGCCTCCCTATGGCCGGTGGCGGATGAAAGCACTAAAGACTTAATGGTAGCCTTTTACCGGATACTGAAGCAAGGAAAAGTAACCAGTAAGATCGAAGCGTTGCGTCAGGCCCAATTGGAATTGGCTGGCCTTGACGACTTGCTGCAAAAAGGAAAGAATAAAACGCCTCATTCAGTCAGACAAAAAACAAAATATTCACATCCCTATTACTGGGGGCCTTTCATTATGATTGGGAATTGGAGATAAAATAAAAGGAGAAAAGAAGTGAAGTATTTGAAAATTTGGTTGGCTGTATTTCTTATTATTTTTGCTATTCACAGTACTTTTCCCTTAATCGCAGGTGGGGTGACTTTGCACGGGGCTCACCTAAAGAGCTGGGAGAAAGAAAGAAAAACTGTTCAGGCAGCAATGTGGAACGATAGAGGATATCGTTTCTATAAAAACAAAGAATATTCCAAAGCCGCTGAATGCTTTCGAAAAGCGGTTAAATTCGAACCTTACGCCATTAACTATATCGTCAACCTGGCAAGGGCCTGCCGCAAAGATAAACAGTTTGGAGAAGCACAACAAGCAGTAAATGAAGCATTAAAAAAATTTGTTCGAGCAGAAGAGCATAAGCTGCTTCAAATTGAGCTTGCCGATATTCATTTTTGGCAGGCTGAAAGTTTGAGGGCAACGTATGATTTTAAAAATGCTATCCGGTATTATGAAAAGGCTTATAAAATCGATAAAGAGCACAGGCTCCAAAGAGCTGCTGTGGATCTAAATCGTATTGGAGTTGCCTATAACGCACTTGGACAAAAACAAAAGGCCCTGGATTATATGAAAAGATCGTTACCACTTAGTCGGGAAGCAGGTGACCGGCATACTGAAGCATCAAATCTAACCAACATGGGGAAACTGTATAATGATTTTGGCCAAAAGCATAAAGCGCTGGAGTATTATCAGAAAGCATTATTAATTACCCAGACGATAGGTGACCGAGCTAGAGAAGCCGTCGTATTAACAAATATCGGAGATGTGCATTATGACATTGGCGAGAAAAAGACAGCCATAAAATATTTCTATGAAGCATTACCCATCAGCCGGATCGCGAAAGACAGGGTGAATCAGGGCAAAATTCTTTTAGGTATTGGTCATATTTATTCTACACTTGGTCAAAATCATAAAGCACTGGAATGTTATAAGGAAGCTTTGAAAATCAAAAAGGTCTCGGGGGGCATGAAAGAACAAGCCATAATTTTAAACAACATTGCCCGGGTGTATTATAAACTTGAAAAAAGGCATGAAGCACTGGAATATTACCAAAAAGCTTTGAAAATCAATGGAAAAATGGGAAATCGGAAATTGGAAGCCAAAATTTTGAACAATATCGGGATCGCATATTTTGCTATTGGTCAGGGTCATAAAGCGTTGGAGTATTATCAACATGCTTTGTCTCTCATGCGCTCATTAATAATACCAAAAGGGGAAGCCGCTGCCTTGAGTAATATCGGGAGTGTTTATTCTTATTTAGGACAGAAACGGGAAGCGCTGAAGTACTTCCTGGAAGCATTGCCTATAATCCGGGACGTGAAAGACCGGGAGGAGGAAGCCAAAATCATGGGTAACATCGGAAATATTTATGCTGATTTCGGTCAGAATCAGAGAGCATTGGAGTATTATCAGAAGGCACTCCCCATCATACGAAAAACAGGGGCCCGGGCTTTGGAAGGCATTTCTCTTATAAACATTGGGGCGATGTATGACGATTCAGGTCAGAAGCATAACGCATTGGAATATTATGAAATGGCATTACCAATCATGCAAGAAGTCGGTTTCAGATACGGGGAAGCAATCGCCCTGAACAACATCGGATATATCCATACCTCTTTTGGACAAGTGCAAAAAGCCATGGAATATTTTATAAAAGCACTAATCATTGCCCGCGGAGTAAGTGACCGATCCGGGGAAGCCAGGATTCTTAATAATTTGATGTTTTTTTGGGAAAGCTTAAAGAAGATGCGGTTGTCCATTTTCTTCGGTAAACAGTCCGTGAATTTATTCCAAAATTTACGGGGAAATATTTCGGGACTTAATAAAAAACTTCAACTAAGTTTCCTGGAAAGCAAAAAATCGACATACCGAAATCTGGCGAAATTTTTGATTACTGAAGGACGTCTATCGGAAGCCCAGCAGGTGCTGGATATCATCAAAGAGGAAGAATTCTTTAACTTTATCCGAAGAGATAGATCAACAGCAGACAACCTTTCCACCCGTGTAGATTTTACCCGGTTTGAAAAACAGTGGCTCCAAAAGTACATTGCTGTCCTGGAAAGAATTTCCATCAGCAGCAGTGATTATCATGTATTAAAGATGGAAAAAAATAAAAGTGACGCTGAAAAAAGACAATTGTCTGAATTGCAATCAACGCTCATGAAAGAAACCAAATACTTTGAAAACTTGTTGAGCAAATTGGAAGAAGGATTTGACCGACATGACCAGTTGATGAAAGAGAAGTCTGATCCCACCACACTGGCAAAAAAAGCCAGTGACTTACAAAATACTCTCAAAAACCTGGATGAAAAGGAAGGTGGCAAAAACGCTGCCTTACACTACCTGGTTTACGAAGGACGCATCTCTGTAATTCTCACTACCCCTTCGTCCCAATCAAGTAAACAAACTCAAATCGATGAAAAAGAATTTAACCTGATGATAGTGAGCTACAGGAATCTAATCATAAAATTGGGAAAAATAAAGCGTGGGATTCAAGTGTTAGACACTTCCAATGATACCTTAGAAAAACTTCTTCAAAAAAAGAAAGAATATGAAAAAAAACTGTACGATGCCACATTCAAACTAGTGGATGAAGAGTTAAAGAAATATGGAGCAACTAATCTGACAATCTCTTTGGATGGTGTATTGCGATACATTCCAATGACAGCACTGTGGGACGGCGAAAATTACCTGGTACAAAGATATCGAATGGCCCTGATCACACCCTCCAGTTTAAGGAATATCAGTGATATTCCTGTAAAAGATAATAAAATCCTTGGCCTGGGAGCCAGCCGGGGTGGTGAGGGATTTGCTCCTTTACCCTATGTGGGCCGGGAAATCCGTTCAATCGTCCGGGACGAAGAGAGAGGATATTATGGGTTAATAAATGGAAGAGCCTTTATAGACAATGATTTTTCTAAAAACACCTTGGTCAGCCAACTCAAAAGTAAAGCATATCCACTGGTTCACATTTCCAGCCATTTTAAATTTAGTCCCGGCGATGAAACCAAAAACCATCTTCTGCTGGGTGACGGTACCACGATGAAATTGAGCGAAATGCGTCGCCTGGGAAAACTTTTTGATAACGTAAAACTCCTGGTGTTGTCAGCGTGTCAAACCGGGGTAGGTGGAAACGGTGAAGAGATTGATGGCTTTGGAGAATTGGCTCAGCAGAGTGGAGCTAAAAGTGTAATTGCTTCACTATGGCCCGTGGCGGATGAAAGCACCAAAGAGTTGATGGTGGCTTTTTATCGGAAACTGAAAGAAGGAAAAGTAACCAGCAAAATCGAAGCTCTGCGGCAAGCCCAATTGGAATTGGCTGGTCTGGAAGATTTACTGGGTAAAGATAAAAGGGGAAAAAGTCGATTGGCAAAGAAAAAAACAAAATATTCTCATTCCTATTATTGGGGGCCTTTTATCATGATCGGGAATTGGAGGTAAGCCTTTTAATGAACGATTGGGGTATTGGAATAATGGAATGATGACCGCGAAGCGATCGGATTGAAAGCGACCAAAACCCTTTTTATAAAAAGGGTTTTGGATTTCCAAAAATTTTTTATTAAGGTGTTTTTTTATTGCCTTATTTCTTCGCGTCCCTTTGCGTGTCTTCGCGGTTAAAAAAATAGGCGGTGGTTTTTGGGAATCTCGGAGGGTTGACATTATCTTTAAAAAATAAGAAAATTATAACTGAACGGAGAATAACATGAAGGGATATACCAGTCAAGAACATTTCAACGATAAACCATCTTTTCTTTTAAATAAGAGGCCATTAATGAGGTATACGTTTTTTATTCAATTCTTTATTTTAATGATGACGCTGTCGATGATTTCAGCCCAGGATAAAAACAGAGGGGTCCAAATAATAGAAAACGATCTCGGGAATAAAATTGGCAGTCAATACGTGGCATTGATTGCTATTGATCGGTATCCCCATTGGTATGCTTTAAGAAGCCCGGTCAAAGATGCCAGGGAATTAAAACGAATCATTAGCGGACGTTACTATATGAACAGAATCTATGAACTCTACAATGAAAATGCAACAAAAGCCAACGTAATAAAACTCTTTAGACAATTGCAGGATCAATTAACGTCTCATGATTCGCTTTTTATTTTTTATTCGGGGCATGGCCATTTTGATAAGCCTTCTGAAACGGGTTATTGGATCCCGGTTGACGGCGGCTCAGATACCAATAAAATGGAGAATTGGATACCCAATTCACTGGTTAAAGGCTTTATTAAGAACATGAAGGCAAAACATATTTTGCTGATATCGGATTCTTGTTTTGCAGGGAGTTTATTGTTTCGGCAGCGAAAAGCAAGTCCGTCTATCAATGATGAATATTTTAAGAAAGCCTATTCGCTTCGTTCGCGTCAGGTTCTGACTTCAGGTTCTGTGGAAGCGGTACCTGATGAATCGATTTTTGCCCGACATTTAAGACTCATGTTGGAAGAAAATACCCAACCTTACATGGACCCCTTAATCATGTATGATCATATCCGGCGGGGAGCCAGTGGTACATTTCCCTTATATGGAGAGCTTATGGATTCCGGGCATCAACGGGGAGGAAGTTATTTACTCTTTTTAAAATCGGAGAAAGAACGGGGCCAAAAAAAACAATTCAATGAGTCCAATAAGGGCTGGCTGCGAATGGGTTATGATCTAAGCGGCACTCATTATTATCCATATCCAACACGCCGGACCATAAATTTGAAAGGTTTTAAGGTGCGATGGAGCAAAGCAGAGCAAATTGGTAATATGCTTGTGGGGGATGTTGATGGAGACGGATTCGCAGAGATTATGGGGACTGATGGTAAATCTCTCAGGATCTTTAACGCTGATGGAAAATTAAAAAAACGTATCAATACGAAAGCTTATTTGGTACACCTGGCAGATGTGAATCAAGATGATAAACTGGAAATTCTATTAGGTGACAGAGTCGATCCCAATCAAGGTTTCATCCTAGTCTATGACGAAAGCAGTAACTTATTGAAACGGTTATCGGCACCAGTAGGGAAGGATGGAGGTCTGGGGTATTGTTGGGCTTCTGACTATGATAAAGATGGTGATATTGAAATCGCGGTTGATGTCGCTGCATATTATGGTGCACGCCCCAGGGGATTATATATGTTCGACTATAAATCGGCTAAATTGGAATGGTTTTATTCCATCGGACCTGCAGGAAGAAGTTGTGGGGGCGATGTGGATGAAGATGGAAGGATTGAATTTGTTTTTGGCGGCGGGTCATGGCATAATGGCGGCTGGGGAGATGGGGTAAATGGAAAGGCAACCCGGACCACCGATAGAAATATTTACACCATTGTTTTTAACGCCGAGGATGGAAGTGAATGTTTTACCCTGAATTATCTCTCAGACCGTCAATCCAGGGGTTATATTCGACACGCCATTGCGGACCTCAATCACGATGGAGATCGAAATATACTTGCTTTTGAGGGACACTCCAGGCCATATCCCGGTAATTTGCAAGTTCACTTGATTAATGGCGAAGGCACTATATTAAAGACCTGGAATGGCCCTTTCATTTCCGAGAAGGATGCTCATGGTTCCTCATGGGCAGTCGGAGATTTAGATGGTGACGGTTCAGATGAAATCGCTTTTAGTTTTGTAAATTGTGAAAAACTCTGGCTCCTGGACCGCAACCTGAAAGAAGTGACGGGTCGATCATTTGAACACTCCCTCCATACTTCAGAGAGCTACTATTTGATTAACGATATCGATGGGGATGGTGCAAAAGAAATTCTTTTAACAGATTGGCATGAGGGGAAATTGATGGTATTGGATAGAAAGCTGAACACAAAGTGGAGTTATCCGATAACCAGGGGCCCATCCGAGGTACTCCTTTCTGATCTTAATAATGACGGTATCAATGAGATTATTATGAAGGGTAAAGCGCTTTATATTTTACATTTTAAGGATTGAGCCACCCCATTGACAAAGTATATCTATCCCACATCAATCTTTTTTTGGAAATTGTTATCAGCAGTATTCACCGACATTATAAAGATTTCTATTGGCTGAGAGGGGGTGAGATATCCACCATATGACAGTGGTCACCAGACCAATGGCAAGGTCCTGACAATAGAATGAATCACATGCTTTTGCGTTTAAACCCTGCCAAACGCCTATTTTTAGCCACAGACTTACACAAGACGTTTCACAGACAAAAGATTTTTATATACATCTCGATTTTATATAGATATAATGAAATTAAACATATAAGCTGCACAAATCAAACCTGATAGATTTATAAAAAGAATATAAGCCACACCCATCGGTTTGGAAAAGTCAAATTTACCGATTGGCATTTTAAGGCCAAAAAAAATAGAGCCGGTAAAATAAAAGGCTAAAGTAAAATATTTCACTGCCGACAAAATCCTCCTGAAAAAATTTTTCTTGCTCTTCTTATCTCTCTTTTCAATTATTTTTTTTATATTATCCACTGGATACACCTTTATAAGATAACCAAACTTCCAGTAATTGATAAAGGAAAAAACCAAGAGAAGTATCATTGCAATGATAAATATTCTCTCTTTATTATATCCAAAATTCCACCAAATTTTTTTTATATGATACATTATTTTTTTAATTATGGATCCATGGAAATGATAAAATTTCCGGTATTCGAGATCAAGCTTTTTATGGCTGTTTACAAATCCGTCGTTCTTTTGTTTGCTCAGTAATTTTAGATAAACATGATTTTTTTGATCGAAGGAAAGGTCCTTAGCATCGTCAAAATATACCCTGAATTTTTCATAACTCAACTTTGTTTTATCGATGGTGGCCCCGTATAAATCTATGTAACAAATATCTGCACTCGATTTATCATCGATGGATGTAAGATCTATTTCTTTATAAATAAAAACATTATTAAATATTGTTTCCCCAGGGAATGAAGTTTTATAAAACAAAATAACTCCATAAAATCTTGAATCTGTAAAATCCAGGATCTTATCCACTGCAAACCGTGTATAACTAAAATCGGTTTGGTGATTAAACCAATTTTTAGAAAAATAGGTATTTTGCCCGAATCGAGCTTGATTAAAGATTACATTTTTATGGAATTCAACACAGTCAAAGGTTGTTTCCTCTTCAAATAGTGACCGATAAAAACTTACATCGCTTTCAAAAAAGACATTTACGAAGTATACAGCTCCTTTGCATGTAATATAAGTAAAAACAGAGTCCTTTTCAAATTTTGCATTAAGAAAGTATATCTTTTTTTGAAAAGTTGCTCGATGCAAAATTACTTTTCCCTTAAAGGTAAGATTGTTAAAATCTAAGTTGTATGGAACAGTTTTGTTGATTACTATATCCTTGTATACCATACCCTGCTTATCATGCTTAGGTCTAAGAAATTTCTCATTATTATTATTAGTATAAATCTCGAATAAATCCGGTGACAACCCGATTTCAACAAGTTTGGTTTCCTCTTTATCATCGCAGTACAAGGGATACCCCAGTATTTTTATTATCAATATCAGTAATATAAATTTTTTGATTGTTGATTTACATGAAATTATTTTTGGCAAAAGCATTCCTCCCATAGGAAATCTTTATACTGACTTCTCTTTTCCTGTTTGCTCGACTATTCGTATATACTCTGGTTTTGAAAAATCTGTTGCTCTTGGACATACATAAGGCGAAATAGGTATTGGGCCTTTCATTAATTTTTCACGGGTAGCTTCCAAAATTCTATTTGAATTTTCTTCAACAGCAAATACAATCACTTCATACTTTTGCCCTTTATCATTGATATTAATAGTTATTTTCCAATCCCCAGTATCTGTTTTTCTCTCTATCTGTTCTAACTCGAATAATTTTCTTTCATTTCTTCCTGTTTTAGTGCAAAATTTGTACCCAGAGATATTGATGGTTGGGAATATCGGCAGTGCCTTTCAATGTAAAATTTTCACCTGTTTTGACATCTTTGGGACATTTAGTAATCTCAATTTTTCTTTTTGAATCGGTTTTAGCATAATATTCTTTACAGGGAAAAACACAAAGAAACACAACAATCAATAATAATAACCTATGGCCTTTAAAGGTATTTTTGTTTTTCATCGCCACTCCTATATGAAATTAAAGCAAAATTTCCGGTTGAAACCAGGTCGAGGTTAAGGAAGGCAAATGCTACCTTAACCTCGACCTGTATCTCGACTTGAATTTCAAAGAACAATATTCTTAAACAGACTGGATATCTATTAATGGCCTGTTTTTTTGACCTTCCTGATTTCAGGGGAAGTCACAGTCGGGGGCATTGGGATAGGAGGCCAATGTCCGCTAGACATGGCTTTGGTCCAATAGTTTTGAAGTTTTGAGTGCTCTGATTCATTAACCACAATTGCTGCAATTTCAAACTCATACCCGATATCCTGCGGTCCACCAAATACAGCATGCGCTTCCCATTTTTTTGATACCGGATCGATCTCTGCTTCCCCTTGCGGCCACCAGACTCTTTTAAAGCCTTTGATCCGGTGGGCCAGTATCCAGAGATAGTTTCCACTGGGAATAGTGGCTGTACCCTTTACATCCATTTCCATTCCTACTTTAATACCATCCATTTCAGGGACAGTAATTTTCACTTTAATAGGAGTTTGCCCATACACAGAGAAGCCAACCCCCAGGGAAAATACCAATAAAAAAACAATGGATAAAACCTTAACCGATAGACGTCTTTTCATCTTATCCTCCTAATTTTTTTAGCCACAAAGTTACACAAAGGCACACAAAAAAAGAAGGTTACTTCTTAAATTCATATTTTTTTATGCATCTTCGTGGCCTTTTCATTTCTTTTCGATTTTGTTTTATTTTTTTGTCAATGAGTGTCATGGTTTTTACAAATCCCTTTAAAAAGAGCATAATACTTAAGTAAGGCATGGGTAAAATGCCCTTCTTTATAATCTTTTTCTGCTATTTTTAGCAGTTCCTGGTTCAGAGCTATACGTGCTCTTTCAGACAATCTTTCAATCACGCTTCGATAAAGCCTTAGTGCTTCATTCTCAGCATGGTCACCCTTGACCCTATAATAGGCCTCGGCATCCCTGATCATCTCAATCAGACCCTCAGATCCTAATTCACTACAAAGTGTTTCTTCGGGTGAAGGTGGAGTAATTTCTATCGGTTTTTTCAAAATAAAAACGAAATCTCCTTGATCCAGTCCAAGCTCCTTTATCTTTCCAAATTGGGGTGTTTGATCAATATTATATTCCATGATTTTTTTCCGAAGATATATTCCCAAATCAGTACCAGTTATGTAATCATCTCCATCATAGTCGGCTTCACCCTCGATTCCTTTAACAAAACATGGTGTAAAAAAACTTCGACCAGGAACCTCCTCTCCTGCACTACCTGCTGTAATAAACTGTCTGACAGGTTTCCCTGTTAAATAAGTTATATCTGGCGGAATTGGTAAATTTTTTGATATAAAAATAGCTCCTGAAAAGCAACTGTCAAACACAAACAAGGCATGCTTTGATTCAATCCTCTTTGCCCATGTTCGAATCTGATCCATATCAATGGCTTTTTGGGCAAATTTAATCTCATCATAAAAGGGATCAACAGCATCAGAAGGCACAATATATCCCCTAATGATTTTACCGTTATTATCTTTTCTGGTATACCCATGCCCTGAGAAAAAAATTAACAGGCGGTTATTTTTTTCAAAGCCATGGTCATTGATAAAAGTATCTATCGTTTTTTTTAATATCTCACTGGTGGGATTAAAAGACTTTTCTACAATAAATCCATGTTGTTTTTTAAGTGATTTTTCCAGGTCACTAAATTCCACTTGGATCATCTCTAAGTCAGGCCAGTTGTGATATTTACTAATTCCAATAAGCAACGCATAACTGCCTTCATAAAGAATAATTCTTTCTCCATCTTTTTTAACTTCGAGAGGTTTTACTCCTTTTGAATCCTGTAGAGATGAATGAGCAGAACAAAATACAAAGGAACAAAATACCGCTACCACAGCCAACTTTAGGTTCTGCCCGGCCCATTCTCGCTTCGCTAAGTCATTCATTCTTCCCATTTCAACTCCAATCCCACTGATTGAAGGATATTTCACCCTCTTAATGGGAACCCCATTTTGACAAGCCATTATATCACAGTGCAAACAACCTGTAAATCCTAAAAGTCGTGCAAGATTCTACGTTAAGCTCGGAAATGCAGTGAAATCGCCGGTTCATGGGACAATTTTTTTTTACGTCTTTACCGGTTACCTATCCATAGGTATTGGAATTACTGTACTGTTCTTTATTTGTCCAAGATGTACCAACCCATATCCGACTGCATAAAAATGATGATAAAACAGGTTGCAGGGAGACTGTCCATGAATAACCGGGCGAACACAAAATGAAGGCCAATCCTCAACGTTCTCCCGTAAACGCTTTTAGAGGCGGTTTGCCTGTCCTGGAAACCAAACGTTCCGAATCTCTACATGATCCTTGAATGGAGTTACTAATGTTTCGTTTTTTTTACACTCCTTATGATGGGGGCAGTAACGGTAGGGGGCATGAGAATAGGATTCCAATCAGCGCTTTGCATGGCTTTTTCCCAGTAATCTTGAAGTTTTAAATGCTCCTTTTCATTAACCACAATAGCTGCAATCTCAAAATCATATCCAATGTCCCGCGGCATGCCAAATACAACATGGACTTCCCATTTTTTTGTTACCGGATCGAGCTCTGCTTCATTTTGCGGCCACCAGACTCTTTTAAAACCTTTGGTTCTGTGGATCAGTATCCAGAGATAATTTCCCGGAGGGATAACCGCTGTACCCTTGACATCCATTTCCCTTCCTACCTCAAGGCCATCCCTCTCCGGATCGGTAATTTCCACTATAATTTGTGCCCCCGGGAACAAAGGAATACCCTGTGCAAGGAAAGAAAAAAACAGTGATACAATAAATAAAACCCTGACTAAAGATATGTTCAGTCTCATTTCAACCTCCCAAAAATCAAATCATAACAATGCATGTATAAATCCTATTGTTGGGTGTGTTATTAATAAAATTCTTCAAATAGAGCCTTATATTTTCTCAACGCATGAGTATAATGTCTATTTTTAAAATCATTTTCCGCTTCTTTTAGGAGGACCTGGTTCAGAGCCTGACGCGCTTTTTGCGATAGTGCGTTAATAACCTCTCGATAAAGATACAGAGCTTGGTTTTCACCCTCTAAATTACCTGAATCATAATAAGCCTTTGCATTTTTAATTTTTTCAATCAGAACTTCAGACTGTAATTCATTTAAAAGATGATTTTGGGTCACACCAGTAGAACCCTTTTCTCCAATGTCAGGTGGAATACCACCTTTTTTCCATAAGCCGATTATTGTCAGGAACGAGGCAGTGATAAGAAAAGTAAGGATCCATGTACTTTTCCTCCGTACCAGTATTTTAAATATTGACGTTTCAACAACTATTTCTTCCGTCGTAATTAGGCCTTTTGTCTTTTCTTTTTCTATTTCCAGGTCTTTGCGTACAGAATTTACCAGGAGGTCTACCGAATCTTGAAAGGGTGATGTATAGGCATTTATCCATTGGCTGCGAACTTTTAATGCTTTGAGAATTCCTCGTTTTGGGGAGATTTTCTCAATTAGAAACGGGATAATTTTTTTATTTTTATCCATGGCAAGAGTGAGCTCATCAGTCACCCATTGGGATTTTTCTGTATTGGCAGAGAGTACCAAAACCACTACTTCAGATTTTTCGACCGCATCGAACATTAAATCACCCCATCGATATCCCGGGGGAATATCCCGGTGTGCAATCCAACAGTGGATGTTTGCCTCTTCCAGGGCCGAGCAAATCATATCCGCCACCTGTCGGTCAGATTCGCTGTCGCTGTAGGAAATAAATACCTGGTGGCTCATTCTTCAAAACCTCCAATTTTAAGAAACCGTCTCCCTGGTTAGCCAACACATAATACCAACCGATAGCGTTATTCGTTCTTGAATTTCCATCCCATTAAGTTAAGCGGTTCTTTACATGAATAACCGTCTGTACGACCAACTTTATTTAAAGGCCCCTTTTCATTGAAATAGAAGCATTTTCCACAAGTGGTGCAGGCAAGAATCTTTTCCTCCAAGACTTTCATTTCCATAAAACTGACTTGTTGATCCGAGAGAATACAATACCACTCAAAGTGGTCATTTTTCTCAAGTCTGCCGAAATAAGGCGGCGCTTGGCCAAAAATGTTTTCATATTTTATGCCGAAAATAACGGGAAAATATCTTTTGGGATTTTTAGAGATTGAGGTTTGACGTAAATCATTATTAACTGCTCGAACGATAAAAACATCCTTGATTTTTTCAATTTGGTGCAAATGACCGGGATGCCATAATTCTTTTATTTTTTTTCCTTTGGGGCTTAGTATAATCAAGACAGACTGATACCAATATGCATCCGAAAAAAGTACGGCAATCATTTTACTCTTTTTTTCTTTAAACACCTTTAGATCAGCTACTTTGAATTTCCCACTACTGGAGTTGCTATATGCATTTTCTTGTGGTTGAAAAACATATTCCCATTTCTTCTTGCCCTCTGAGTGATAGGCAAAGACCCGGTTATATTCTTTACCTTCTGCATAAAATCCGACTAGAATTTCTTTATTACCGTCTCCATCGATATCTGCCACTATGTGACTAAGAATCTTCGATTCAAATGCTTTTCGCCACTGGTTTCCATGTTTGTCGAAAGCAATTAAAATATTCTCTTTTATTTCAGCATATTCAATTGAATCAAATTTAGGCGGTGGTGGTGGAAGTGGTGGTGGAAGTGATGGGATATCTGTTATAAAAACAAAATCTCCTTGATCTAGCTCGGGGTCTCTTATTTTTCCATACTGGGGTGTTTGACCAATTCTATATGTTTTAATCTCTTTTTGCAGGAATAGTCCCAATTCGGTTGCAGTGATATAGCCATCGCGATATGCGTCAGCCTCTCCTTCGATTCCTCTAATGAAACAGGGCACAAAATAACTTTTTGCCGGGAGTAGTTCCCCGGCATCCCCGGCTGTGATGAACTGCCTGACAGGTTTCTCGGTTAAATCTGATATATAAGCCTGGGCTGGAAAATTTTTGGTTTTGAAAATCGTGCCGGAAAAACAACTGTCAAATACAAACAGGGCATGTTTGGATTCGATTTTCCTTGCCCATGCCAGGATTTGATCCATATCGATAGCTTTTCGGACAAAATTCATTTCATCGACTTTGGGATCGGCCGCATCTGAAGGCACAATATAACCCTTTTTTCCATATTTCCTGGTATACCCATGACCGGAGAAAAAAATCAACAGGCGGTTATTCTCTTTAAAGCCATATTTATCTATGAAATTTTTTATGGTTTCTCTTAATTGACTACCAGTAGGATTAAGAGATGTTTCAACAATAAATCCATGTTTTTCAAGTGATGATTCCAGAAGATTCATTTCTTTTGGGACGCTCTTTAAATCCGGCCATTGTTCATATTGACTAACGCCAACCAGTAGTGCATAACTTTTTTCATATAGGATAATCCTTTCTCCATTTTTTTTCACTTCGATTGGTTCGACTCCTTTCGAACGTTGTGAAGATGGATGAACTGGATAATATAAAAAGAAAAAAAATGAAGCCAATAAAATAAAAAGTAACGGTTTCATTCTATATTCTCCTGTAATTTTGACTGGCTTAAAATTGGCAGCCGCTGGATAGACCAATCCATTGGTAATAAATGCCACCTCGCCCCTCTGGAAAGCGAAGACAAATCAAAAAAAAGTTCTTCAAGGGGAGTGAATTTCCCTTTTTTGGGTTCCTTGCGAACCCCTTTAAAATCCAGTACCCACGGGTGCGAAATCGCATCCGTCGTGGTCAAAAGAATAAATGTATCCATCCCAAAAGGTTCCCAGATTCGAAATAACGCCTTACCCCCCAATTCAATTTTAGTTTCTAATTGATTGCCTGCCCCTGCGGGAAAACAATTCTCAGTATTCAACATGTACTGACGAGGGAATAAGAGCGTTCCTTTGCCATAACTGTCAATGGAAAATACATAAACATACCGTTTCTCTATTCTTTTTAAGATTTTGAGTCGAGCTTCATCTGCCTTGAGCATCAGGCCGTAGGTTTCACCTCCTGTTAACGGCCCAGTTGTGGTTATTTCCCCGGTTTTAGCATTCTTAAGAGCCAGTTGATAGGGAAAGCGTCCATTATCAGGGGGAGAAGATAATTGGAACCATGCCCTGATTCTTACCAGTTGCAGGATTTTGTTGGTCAGCGTCTCTGCTATTGATTGAAACCCGGTTTTGCTTTCTCCAACAGGAATCCAGCCAGTTCTGATGGGAAGCGAAAAATCCTGCTTTTCCTCCTGCGTCATATTAGGTAATATCCAGGCATATTCAATCCCTTTGCCGGTAAACCGTCCCACCAGGATATAATGGATACCTTGTTCCGATGATGATATCCGAATGGAATGGTTGTAATCTTCCATGTCCGTGCGGACCGTTCGTTCCAGTTCAACACTCAATGGTAATTGAAGAAAAACACGGGGTTTTATATTTTCGATTGAAGGACCTTTAAGTATTTCCTTTAAAATTACATTTTTTCGTGGGTTTCTACCGAGATTCACCGCTCTTTTTTGTGGCCTCCGGCGGGTCGCTTTTTGATTAATATCCTGTAAAAACTTGCAAAAAAAACAAGCTTTTGAGATGAAGCCCCTAAAGAACGGCATCAGGCTGACCGTGAATGGGTTGGGGGTGCCATCCCCTTTTTGTAAAAAGCTCCGCAAAAACGTTTGTTTATTTAATGGTTGGAGTTTCCAATACGATTGGTGCCAGGAGATAATATGAGTCGGACTTATTACTGTGGGGTCTTCCACCCAATCGATATCAGGGGATTCCCGGATTTCTGCGATTTCTCGGGCGATGCGGGTCAGGCGATTAAAAGAGTAATCACTTGCAGGTACGAAGACCTGCATGGGTGCTTCGCGGGCAGCGACCCATTGTTCCAATTCAAAAAAATCCCCCACCTTTATTTTTTTTGCATCCCCCTGGATGACTCTTGCGGCACAACGGCTTAATCCATGCATTTCTGTCACCTGAACCCGAATGATTGGCTCTCCCCTTTTATCATCTACTTTTTTTAATTCGCAGCCTTTTCTTATCCCGACAGCAAGACCGCCCTGGAGTTCGATCAATTGTCTCCACACCCGAGAAACTGCCACCTTTAATGGTCGGGCCACTCCACCTGTTTGAATCCCTAAAATTGATTTTTGTGTTTTCTCCGGCAGCCCTTCCAGGTTCGGTTCCTGGGATTTACCTTCGCTTTGCATGAGTGCTTTTACTTTTAACAGTACATTTTGGGAAGGCTCATCCGCAGGGATTTTTCTTAAAATGTTAAGCAGTGCCCAGGTAAACAGACCGTGACAATGATTATTCTCATCCTCTGTTTCCAGGGCCACCTGGAAATCCTGGGCAGCGGAAAAAATCAATGCGCCTCTTTCCGCCGGGGATTTTTCCCGGTCAGGTGGTTCAGCCACATCGCATTCGTTTGGGGGAAGGGATCGGCATCGCAGGGGAACCGGAATCCCTCGGGAGATAGAACCGCTGTGGCAGGCATCCACGATAACCGTAAGGTGCGCTTTTTTAGCCAGCACCCGGTTAAACAGTTTTTTTAATTCTTTGTCATGGATATCGCCAACTCCCAGGTACCAATCCGCAGGCACGAGAGTTTCGTCCATCTGGTCAGGTTCATCGGACTTTGAATTTTTTACCCGGGACCCGTGTCCAGAATAGTAAAACAAACAAATATCACCGGGAGATGTATTATCTGTCAGGTATCTTCTAAAATCCGTTAATATTCTTTTTTTTGTAGCAGTATCATTTTTCAAGACATGAATATTTTCCGGTTTAAAATCAAAACGTGTAATAAGTATCCCTTTCACAGCCTCCACATCATTGATACAGCCGTAAAGATTCCTCCATTCGCTTCGGCACTGAGTTTTAGGCGATACCTTTGGTTCATAATTGTTAATACCCACCAGCAGCGCACGCCGCGTTTGGCCGTTCATGAATGAGCCTGAAAATAAAAAGAAAATAGACAGCAGAAACAGGGGCACCACGATTATACCTTTTGACATCGAATATTTCCTCCAACTAATTTATACTTTTTTATTTGTAATTGTCAAGACTTTATATTTGACATTGGGTGATTTTTTTTTAATTGTCATTCAGATAGTGAGTGGCGTGCATCATTTTTTTATTTTTCATCTTTACTTCACTACTTTCACCAACTTTATTATCACCGTAGGATGAAAAGGTATATAAAGACTAATTTGATGAAGACTCTTTTAATGTTGTGGTTCCACTCCATTTTAAATTGGCATGACCATTTTTTCTTACCTCGACCATTTTATCACCTCCTTCATTAAAGGTAACATCATGGGATTTATTACCACGGGTACACTATTTAGAAAAATTTTTCCGGGATGGTGGGCTTTAAACTCGATGGTCATAGACGCATCGCCATTTTTTTCCCTTACTGTAAATCGATCGACCATTTGCCAAACTACCATCATGATATGGGGGGGAAACAATCGGGACTCCTTGAGTTTATTCAATACCTCATCAATTTTCAAAATTTTTAATTTAATTTCTCCCGTGGGCGGTAAAACCAATCGAATATTTACTTCCAGGGATAATTCTCCGAAAAAATGCTTAAAAGGAAGGATTGATAATTTTAATAACGGCTTTGATCTGGTGATTTTATCCGAAATTTTCATCGTATGAGATATCACTTCCTGGATTGTAGAAAAACTTATGGATTTCGCCTGGGCTCTTTTTCTAGAATTATCGATATATGCCATGACAACTTCGGAATTTAAATGCTCCATAGAAATATTAAATTGAAACTCTTCTATATTACATAACAATTCGATCTCTTTTTTACCCGGGATGGATAATTTCAAATTTTTTATGCCAAATCCAAAACCATATTTAAAAAAGTTTCCTGTTCCATCTGGTTTTATGAAATCTGAGAGAGATATGTTGGTTGCGGTACCGGCGACTACTTGGTTTCCATTATTCACGACGATAAGGTTTATCTTTCCTATTTCAGAATAATTATCATAAACCGCCAATCCCTTTTGGAGAAATATAGATAGATCTGGTACAGGGGTATCAGGTTTAACTGTGTATACAGTGATTTTGGGGTCCTCAATCCGCTTATCGATATTGCCGACTGTACCAATCTCAAGGAGAATCGTTAGATTGTTTTCCTTCCCCACCAAACCAATCATTTCAATTTTAAAGCTTTCCATTGTGTCCCTGGAAGACATCGTATTTTCCGGGAATTCCCCTTTACCGTTCTTTTTGACGCTATTGGCTCCCGGAACGTTACGGGTCATATTTCCTATTGAATAACGAAGCCTCTTGAGTGTGAACCCTCCAATCTTCCATTCTTTTTCATCCGAGAAATGATGCTCATAACTCATACCTTTTATTGAATGCAAATGGAGGTATTTTTCTTTTGGACCGAAAACAATAATCAACTCCTCAAAGTGGAGAGTTTGCTCTCCCAGGTCAGGGATAGATGCCAAAAAGGGAAGAGTGCTAAAGTAGCTCTTATTGAAATTTTTTATACCCTTTATAATATCGCCAGTTAGGGAAAAATTTTTAAAGGTAACCCGATAGCGGCTGTTTTTGTCTGGTTTCACCATGCTTTTCTCCAAATCCGTTTTAAATTTAATATCCGGAAGTTGACGATTAAAATATTCCAGTAACTGTAATGCTACCTTTTCGTCCTTTTTTTGTTCTACTGGTTCATTGGTCACTTCACGAGGTTTCCCACTTCTCTCACAATTAATGATCAACAAACCAATGACCAACAGCCCCAGTATTAATAACTTTGCATGAAGATTTTGTTTCATTTTTACCTCCCTTTTGTTGTTTTTTACTCTGCATAATTTAAATACAGACTCTAAAAATTCACTCCACCAAGGTATTTTTCCTCCTGGTTTAATTTGGGAATTTTGTCTGTTTTCAGCCATTGGATAATGCCTTCCGGGGTATACCAGAGTTTTACGGTTTTATCGGCGGAAGCAGTAAGGACCCGTCTGCCATCCGGGGAAAAGACGGCAGAATTAACAATATCTTTATGAATATTAAAGTCTGCTAAAAGATTGCCGTTCAAATCCCACATTTTGGCGGTTCCATCGACAGAGGCGGTAAGGATCCGTTTACCATCCGGGGAAAAGACAGCAGAGTTAACAATTCCCTTATGCCCTGTGAACTCCAGCAGGCGATGACCTTGCAAATCCCACAGTTCGGCTTTATTATTATTGGAAGCGGTAAGAACCTGTTTACCATCCGGGGAAAAGAGGGCAGAGGTCACATCATATTTTTTTATAGATTTTGGCCCGGGACTTTTGAAAACCGCCAGGCATTTGCCGCCTAAGTCCCACAGTCTCGCCACTTCAGAAACAATAATTATTTTTTTGCCATCCGGGGAAAAGACAGGCCGATTAACCGAGAGGTCATGGATATCCAGGTTTAATAGCATTTGGCCCTGCAAATCCCATATTTTGGCTGTTTTATCATGCGATGTGGTGAGAATTTTTTTACCATCCGGTGAAAATATCGCATAGTGGAGCAAATCGTTATGCTGGTCAAAGTTTGTGATAAGGCTGCCGTATAAATTCCATAGTTTAACGGTTTTATCATATGAAGCGGTTAATATCCGGTCGCCATCCGGGGAAAAGACGGCGGAATTGACATTGGCCGCATGCTCAAAGTTTTTTAGGAGCTTGCCGCTTCGGTTCCACAGTTTGGCGGTGTTATCCGCGGAAGCGCTGAGAATTTTGGTACCATCCGGTGAAAATTCGGCGGAATTGACAAGTTTTGTATGCTTATTAAAGTTTGCTGCAAGATTACCACCCAACCCCCAAAGTTTAACGGTGTTATCATCAGAAACCGTAATGACCTGGGTGCCATCCGGGGAAAAAGCAGTAGCGGTAACCGCATCATTATGCCTGAGATCCATCGATGGCTGCTCTCTCATATCCCACAGTTTCGCCGTATTATCCCTGGAAATAGTGAGAACCCGGGTACCATCCGGGGAAAAGACCGCGGAACCGACTATATCATTATGCTTATCAAAATCCGCAATAAGCTTGCCGTTCAAATCCCATAGTTTAGCGGTTTTATCCCTGGAAGCTGTGAGGATTTTAGTGCCATCCGGGGAAAATACCACGGAAGTAATACTGTCTTTATGTGCTTCAAAATCAGGCAAAATACGGCCATTCATGTTCCAAAGTCCACATAATCCATTAGAATCACCGGTGAATATTTTAGTGCCGTCCGGGGAAAATGCGACATATTTAATTGTTCTCAAAGGGGGCTTAAATCTTTTTAGAATATGACCTGCCATCCCCCGGATCGTAACCTCATAGCCAGTAGTAATACCAGGATAAGAAAAGAACATTGAGAATGTAAGAATGCGGTTGTTTTTTGTGGAAAACTCAGCAGAGATAACACTTCCTAAATATTTTATAGGTTTTCCGTTTATATCCCACAGCCTGGCATCTCCAAGAAGCGAAACAGTGATGAACCGGCTGCCATCAGGAGAAAATTCAGCCGTTTTGGGAGTCTTTTTTTGAATATAGTATGTTAATGGATTGCCCTGCAAATCCCACAGTTTGACGGTATTATCCCTGGACGAAGTGAGTATTTTGGTGCCATCCGGGGAAAATCGAGCCGAATATACAATATCAGTATGCGGGAAGACAGCTAAAGGCTTACCTTCTAAATTCCAGAGTCTGGCGGTGTTATCGGAAGAAGCGGTAAGGACTCTGGTGCCGCCTGGGGAAAATCGAGCGGAAAGTACCGTGTTGGCATGTGGGAAGGTTGTTATACATTTGCCCTGTAAATCCCATAGTTTAGCGGTGTCATCCGATGAGGCGGTGAGTATCCTGGAGCCGGTGGGAGAAAATACCGCGCTGTTTATATAATGGTCATGCCGGATATTAGCCCTGTAAAAGGGGTGTTGGAAGGTTGAAACCGCGGCGTCGATCATTAATTGTAAAGCGATATTGTTCTTATTTAATCGATATGATTCTTCGGCCAAACGAATGGCTGTCATCGGTTCCTCTTTTAGTTTTATTTGGGCCTGGGAGCTCAGGTAATTGGATCGGGCGATTCTTGCTTCATTGGTGGCTTCATTGGCTTTGTATATGGCAAAAATCAAAGAGCCTGTTAAAACAATAATCATACCTATCAACACCGTCACAAATCTTCTCTTTTTCTGTCTTTTAAGGGTTATACTTTCCTTGACAAAACTCTCTTCCTCTTTATTTAGCAAAGAATTTGGAGATTGTAATTCTTTTTGGAACAATTCCAACCTGGGGTCACCATGCCATAACAAATTTTTATCCTTTATGGCGCCATAATCCTTAACTGCCTCACTTAAGCGATTTTGTAACAAAATTTTATCTTGTCCAAAGGAGTTTATCCAATGCCCCAAGGTTGCCCAGGCCCTTATTAATGCATCATGGGCCGGTTCGATATAAACGTGATTATCGACGTCTATGTCTTTCAGGAGCAAATGGGCCTCCAATAACTGTTCAATAATGGTTATTACCCGATCATTTTCTTCTTCTGAAAATACCAATTCTTTCATTAATACTTTTTTCCCAGACACTTCCCCTCTTTCAAAAGAAACCAGGCGCAGCATGATTTTTTGCATGGTTGCTTGATATTCAGGCTGCATATTATTATAAAGATTATCGGCACGGGTACGTAATGCGCCGACGACACCGCCCAATTTCTTATAGTCATCCTCATGCAAAACCCTGTTTGTACGACCGCTTTCAACATACAACCGGTATAATTCACTGAGGGTAAAAGAGAATAAAGGCAGCGCTCCTGGTGCCTGGATGACTTCATCAATCATCCGGTCTACCAATCCTGGCGGTTCTATCACCAATACCTCTTGTAATAGCGGTTTTATAATAACTTCCCGCAACTCTTCCGTTGTAAAAGAAGGAATTGGATACCTGCTGTTTTTCCAATATTTTTCAAGTTCGGTACCATCAAATTGCGGTTCGAAATCCGCACGAACGGTAAGGATAATCTTAAAGAGATTCAGATCATTTTTATCCAGGAAATATTTCAGAACCCGGATAAAATAATTTCTATCTATTTCCCTTTTGCATTGGGTGATAAGTTCTTCATATTGATCGATGGCCAGTAGGGTTTTGTCCCGGATAAGTTTTTCTGATATGGTATCCATATTTTTAGTAAGAGACACTTCAGCGGCGAAGAGTTTAGATTCATTAAGAATTTTTTCTAAAGCAGCAACCGGATTTTTTCCTGGACGAATCACCGGCAAGATATAATAATCCTGCTGGCGCAGTTCAGGGATTAGACCGGCTTTAACCACAGAAGATTTGCCGGTGCCTGAAGCCCCCGTGACTACGACCAAATTATTTTCATCTATTTTTTGCACTAAGTCTTTGATGACCCGTTCCCTGCCGTAGAATAAGTCCATGTCCTGCTCTTCAAACGATTGTAAACCTTTGTAAGGGTTTCTCCGGGGGATTGGCGGAAGGTTCAATCGATGTGTAGGATGCAGGAATATAAATTCACCTTTGTCGTGTTTTTCCAATGTGAAAATCCCGGGGGTTTGCCGAATCTTTTCATTTATTTCAATCGTTTTGAGTTCCACTTGTTCTCTGAGGTATAAATATAATTCGGAAGCAGTTATCAATCCATCTCCTTCCCCTGTGGGGATGATATCCGCTGCCCCGGCCAATCCCTTAAACAATGCCTCTGCAAACGGAGAATAACTCATCCTTTTGTTATCACGTTTGCCTATGGCTATTTCTTCAAATATATCCAGTTTGCTAAGATCGTAATCCATGGCCTTTTGATCTGAAGCAGCCGAGGTGATCACCTGGTAGGCTGGGTCTTTAACAAAGCGATGGAAACGTTCCTTGTAAATGCGTTTTGGCATGAGTAAACCTGGATACCGGAACCGGCTGGCCCATTTGAAAGCACCAGCAAAACAGCAGTCCAGAATCACTAATAAATGTTTGCAGGGAAGTTGATTAAGGGCATCGTACAGTTGATTCATGGATATAAAGCTGTTGACATTCCCCTGGACAGCATCCGCGGGCATGAGATACCCCCTGGGTCTATCCTCACCGCTTAGAGCAATTCCATGTCCGGCAAAATAGAAAAGACACCGGTCTTCTTTTTTGACTTTTTCAATGATCGTCTTTTTTAACAACCGGTCAATATCTTTGCGGGACGCATTAAGTAAAGGTGGGAAAACGTTAAATCCATGCTGGTGTGCTAATATCTCCGCTAATTTTTTTGCATCATTAATCGCTGTCCGGAGTTTGTACAGTTGTTGGTAATCATTAATACCAATAATGAAAGCATGACTTTGTTTAAATGGAAGCTTGACCGGCTCATGATGCTTATGGTTTTCAATCATTAGTTCATCCTTTTTCTTACTACCATGAAATAAGATAAAAATTTAACATCCTTTCTTAAAGAGCCAGGTTTAATAACTTTATCTGAACATCCCCGGGTGTAGGCTTCCGCCATTGGGAGTTGCCCGGCAATTTTAAAAATTTTCAATTTCATCACTGTATCCGACCATTTAACATTTTTTTATAATGCCAAACGATCTGCTGGAATTATATTTGTAATGGTAACTTGCAAGCAATAAGAATAGTCCCAAAAACATTCAAAATAGTCTCTTAAAAACCCGGGTTGAGGTTAAGGTTGAGATTGAGAAAAGTGCTTTTACTCCTTAACATCCGTCTTATCCTGATTTTTACTTTCTACTGGGAACCTGTTTTTATATTTTTCACGAAGATTTGGATTCGCTTTTAGGGATTTTGACGAGTCTGAAAAGACTTACCTCCAATTGCCGATCATGATAAATGGCCCCCAGTAATAGGGGTGGGAATATTTTGTTCTTTCCCTTTTCACCATAGGATTTTTTTTATCCAATAAATCCTCAAGCCCTGCCAGTTCCAATTGTGCCTGCCGCAGGGCTTCGATCTTGCTGGTGATTTTCCCTTCTTTGAGTAAGCGGTAAAAATTCACCATTAAGTCTTTGGTGCTTTTGTCCCTAACTTTCCAGAGGGAGGCAACCACGCATTGAGCACCGCTTTGCTGGGCCAGTTCCCCAAAACCATCAATTTCCCGCCCGTCCGCATCGCCCCTACCCGTTTCACAAGCCGACAGCGTCAGCAGTTCGACACGATTAAAGAGACCTTTTTGTTCGCGCATTTCTTTCAGGTTCATCTGGCTTCCATCTCCCATCAATAAGTAGCTCTTTGTCTCATCGCCAGTTTCACCGTCGGTATTGAAAGTGAAATGGCTGGATATATGAACCAGGGGGTAAGCGGCTGTTTTGAGTTGGTTGACAAATGTCTCTTTGGTAAAGTCGTTGTCTAAAAAGGCACTGCCATTGATAAGGCCGTTGAATCCCTTTTCATTATCTTTTACAATACTCTCGATTTCTTCTTTGACATGGAGCAGCGGATCAAATCCCTTCCCACCCCCGCTGGCTCCCAGTCCCAGGATTTTATTATTCTCTCCGGGTTCGCGCTGGATTCGTTCGAAACTGGCACTGGTGAACAATGTTATCCGGTACCGCTGAACAAGATAGGTTTCACCGTCCCATAATACGGGCAAAGGGATATATCTTAATAGACCATCCAGGTAGATCATCAGGTTGGTGGCCCCATAGTTCCTTAATTTTTCATCGACAGGTTTAAAAAACAGATCATATAAGTCTTTGTAGACTGCCTTGACAAAAGAAGTTCCAGCAGCTCTTCCTCTCCATCTTTTGACCATGTCACGGATAATCAATCGATGTTTATTGATCAACCCTTTCAATTTCTTTTTACTAACATCACAAAACCGTTCGAATTGAGAATCAGCAGTGGTAAAAATAACGGCTATCCTGTTTTCCTGAACCATAAAATGTAGAAAGACGTGTTTGCCGCCTTCAAGCTCATCCAGTTGCCTGAGCGTCGTCTGTCTTTCCCAAAAAATTTTCTGGGAATTTGGGGTTTTGATCGTTCCTTTTTTGACGGTATTATTGTATTTATCAAATGACTTTTTTAATTCTGTGAGATATTCTTCATAGTCTTTACGGTATTGCTTAAGTGAAGCTTCAAGCACTCTCAAACGCTTATTTTCCGTTTCACTTTTTATCTTTTTCTTGTTAAGGAGATAATAATCACCAGAAATTGAGGAATAGTCTTTCGTGACTTTTTCGTATTTGTCCAACCACTGATTTTCGAATTCAGTGAAATCTAATTGGCTATAAGTGGGGGTAGCAGATTGATCTTTGCCTGTAAACTCGAAGTACTCTTTCTCTTTCAGCATATCCAATACATTCTGAGCTTCCGGGATTCTCTCTTCATCAATCAGAAGGCTGGCCAGGTAGCGGTAGGTATGTTTTTTTTCTCCAAGATAACTTTTCTCAAATTTTCTATCCAGTTCTGATATGTATGCACGTAATTTTTGGAAAGCATTCACCGACTGTTTACCGTAAAAAATAGAAAACTGCGTGTTTTTTAGTCTTTTCCAGGAAAACATCATATTATTAAGCGTTACAGCCTCGTTGGAGCGGTCTCTTATTACCTGAAAGATTGGTAATGCTTTCTCATAATACTTCAGGGCTTCTTTGCTCCTTCCAAGGCCATAATATACTCCCCCAATGTTGTTGAGAGTCATTGCTTCCCCGGCGCGGTCACCCACGGCTCGCCGGATGGGTAATGCTTTCTTATGATACTCGAGGGCTTTGTTCTTTTGCCCAAGGAGATTATACGCTCCCCCGATGTTGTTAAGACTCGCAGCCTCCCCGGCGCGGTCACCCACTTCTCTGCTGATGGGTAATGCTTTCTCAAAATACGCCAGGGCTTTGGGATTTTTGCCAAGGGCATAATAGACTAACCCGATGTTGTTGAGAGTTGTTGCTTCGCCGGTTCGGTCACCCACTTCTCTGCGGATGGGTAATGCATTCTCATGATACTCGAGGGCTTTGGGATTTTGGCCAAGGGCAAAATAAACTAATCCGATGTTGTTGAGAGTCGCTGCCACCCCGGCGCGGTCACCCACTTCTCTCCAGATGGGTAATGCTTTCTCATAATTCTCCAGGGCTTTGTTCTTTTGCCCAAGGTCGGAATACATCCCCCCAATGTTGTTGAGAGTCATTGCTTCCCCAGCGCGGTCCCCAACTGCTCTCCGGATGGGTAATGCTTTTTCATAATACTCCAGGGCTTTGTACTTTTGCCCAAGGTCGGAATATAGTAACCCGATTTTGTTGAAAGTCAATGCAACTCCGGAGTGGTCGCCCACAGCTCGCTGGATGGGTAATGCTTTTTCATAATACTCCAGGGCTTTGTACTTTTGCCCAAGGCCGGAATACACACCCCCAATATTGGAGAGAGTACGTGCCACCCCGGAGCGGTCCCCCACTGCTTTCCAGATGGGTAATGCTTTTTCATAATACTCCAGGGCTTTGTACTTTTGCCCAAGGTCGGAATAGACTGTCCCGATGTTATTGAGAGCCGTTGCCACCCCGGAGCGGTCCCCCACTGCTCGCCTGATGGGTAATGTTTTTTCATAATATCCCAGGGCTTTGTTCTTTTGGCCAAGGTCGGAATACACAGCCCCGATATTATTGAGAGTCGTTGCCTCCCCGGCACGGTCACCCACTTCTCTGCTGATGGGTAATGCTTTCTCATAATACCTCAAAGCTTTGTACTTTTGGCCAAGGTCAGAATACACTAACCCGATGTTGGAGAGAACCGTTGCTTCCCCGGAGCGGTCTCCCATTGCCTTCCGAATAAGTAATGCTTTCTCATAATGCGCCAGGGCTTTTTCCTTTTGGCCAAGGTCATCATACATTGCCCCGATGTTGTTGAGAGTCGTTGCTTCCCCGGAGCGATTACCTACTGCCTGCTGGATGGGTAATGCTTTTTCATAATACTCCAGGGCTTTGGTCTTTTGGCCAATGTCAGAATACACTAACCCGATGTTGTTGAGAGTCGTTGCTTCCCCGGAGCGATTACCTACTGCCTGCTGGATGGGTAATGCTTTTTCATAATACTCCAGGGCTTTGTCCTTTTGGCCAAGGTCATCATACACAGCCCCGCTGTTGTTGAGAACACTTCCCTCCCCGTAGCGGTCACCCACGGCCTTAAAGATTGGTAATGCTTTCTCATAATACTCCAGGGCTTTTTGCTTCCGTCCAAGGTCACTATGCATTTTACCGATGGCATATAATTCGATGGCGGAGAACCGGGGACGGTATATTATATCGATGGCATAAGCTATTTCAAGATGTTTAATGGCTCTAATATAATCATATTTTTTCTTTATGCTCACAGACCACCAAAAATGAACATTCGCACGTTCTATTTGAAGCTTCTTTTGGTCCTCTTTACCGGTAAAATTTTTTAATGCTTCATTGATTAATTTTTCCGATTCTTCATACTTTTTCTCATTACGATAAACTCGTGCCCTGTTGATGATATATTCAATTTTGCTGTTTTTCTCCTGTTCCCCTTCAGGCTTTTGAAAAACATCTTCATCAGCCATTAACGTTAACTGTGAAGGCACCAACTGAAATTGGCAAAAAAAGATAAAAAAGAAGGCCAAAATTTTAAAATATTTCATGCGTTTCATTCCACCTTTTCAAATTTCAGTGGCTAATTTTTGCATCTTTTTTTACCTTACTTTGTATCGGCAAACGCTGGATAGACCAATTAATCGCCATGGGACGCCCCCTTGTTCTCCTGGACACCGAAGACAAATCATAAAGTAACTCTTCAAGAGGAGAATATCCATCTGTTATCTTCCCCTTGCGAACCCCGCAAAAATCAAGTACCCATGGGTGTGAAATCGCATCAGTAGTAGTTAAAAGAATAAAGGTATCCATCCCAAACGGCTCACTCACAACAAACAATTCTTTACTTCCTAACTCAATTTCGGTTTTTTGCCTCCGGCGGCCAGGGGGGGGCGCTTTTTACTAATACCTTGTAAAAGCTTGCAAAAAAAACAAACTTTTCCGCCGACCCTAATTTCGTCAGCCTGTAACGTGGCATCTTGGGTTGCGGGTGCCACCCGCTTTTTGAAAAAACTGCCCCCCTGGGCCCGCGAAACTTCCGCAAAAACTTTTTATTAAAGGTGTCCATGTTCGTTACTCCATGTTTTTAATGACTCCTCACCTAACTTTTCACAGACCCCTGTTTTCAGGAAATCTTCTACTCTATAAATTTTCCATAACCGGGCGGTTCCATCAAAAGACCCGGTGAGAACATTTTTACCATCCGGCGAAAAAGCAGCCGAATGAACAACACCTTCATGCCCTTTAAAAACCTGTAATTGATTCCCCTTTAAGTCCCATAATCTGGCAGTTTTATCAAACGAACCAGTGAGAATATATTTACCATCCGGGGAAAAGATAATGGACCGGACAACATTTTCATGACCTTTAAAGACTTGTAATTCATTACCCTTCATATCCCATCGTACGATTTTATCCCCCGAGCCGGTGAGAATAGATTTTTCATCCGGCCAAAAAGCCACTGCTGTAACCCAATATTTATGGCCTATAAATACCTTTAACTCATTTCCTTTAAGGTCCCATAAACGAGCGGTCCTATCATAAGAACCGGTGAGAATATAAGAGCCTTCCGGTGAAAAAGCCACTGATGTGACCCGGTGTTTATGCCCTTTAAAGGTATTTAATTCCTTTCCCTCAAGGCCCCATAAGCAGGCCGTTTTATCATGCGAACCGGTTAGAATCTTTTGCCCGTCCGGTGAAAAAGCCAATGAAATCACTTCGGCTGTGTGTCCGTTAAAAGTCCTTTTTTTCTCCCCATCGAGTTTTAATATATAAACCGTTCCATCCTCGAAGCCGGCAAGAATATGTTTGCCATCGGGTAAAAAGGCAGCGGAAGTAACACGACTTTTATGACTTTTAAAAATTTTTGATTGGCCTGTTTTCACATCCCATAGGCGAAGGGTTCCATCTTTAGACCCGGTGAGGATATGACTGCCACCCGGGGAAAAAACAGCAGAATAGACCCAATCGGTATGCCCCATGAAACATTTTAGTTCTTTATCTTTCCATTTCCATAACCGTAACGTCTTGTCCCTGGAGGTGGTGAGAATATACCGTCCATCCGGCGAAAAAGCCACCGACGTGACAGCATCCTGATGACCTTTTAAAACCTGTAATGGATTACCCTGTAAATCCCATAACCGGGCCGTTTTATCCTCCGACCCGGTGAGAAAATATTTACCATCCGGGGAAAAGGTATATGAGCAGACGCGCCCTTCATGCCCTAAAAAATCCTGGGATTTATTTCCTTTTTCGTCCAATAAACGGATAGTCCCTCCCTCCGAACTTATGGGGGGATATTGGATAGTCGAAGAAAAATCTTCATGGGTTTTTTCCGGGTTATGGGCCTTAAAACCCGTTATCTCTTTTCCTTCTAAATCCCATGACCTGGTGGTTTCATCATGAAAGTTGGCCGTGATATATTGACCATCACTGGAGAAGCCTGCAGATTCTACATCTTGTGTTAGCCGGGCAATGATTTTATAGAAATTGTTTTCCCGGAAAATTTTATATATAGCTCCGGTTGTAATATCACTTTTATGTAATTGTTGGGCTTTTTTTGCTTTAAGCAAGGCAGCAGTGGGGTCTATTTCTACGTCGGATTGTGCCTGGGAAGCAAGATAGTCGGCTTTTATTATTCTCGCATTATTTGAAGCCTCATTCCACTTCCAGGCGGCAAAGATGGCAAAAAAAACGATAAGAAAAATTGAAGCAACTTTGATTAATTCCCCCCTTGCTTTGCGTTTCCGGCTTTTTTCCAGTAGTTTTCGTTCATCATTATCTAAGGCCCTCATTCCACTTCTACCCTTTACCACCATCTTTAAGTCCACTTTGTTCAACCATATTTTATTCTCTTCTTTTTTAAAATCTTCAACCCTGGCGGCAAGAATACGCGCAGCACGCTGCCCGGGCTTATCCGAATCATTGTATTCTTTGATTATAACCGGCGCAAGCGTATCATGGGCCAGGCTCGTTTGGTTCTTACTGTGCTGGGTATCGGTCAGCAAGTATAATTGTTTTAACTGTTTGACCAGGTCATCGATTATATCCAGACTGTGTGGATAAGTCTGCCGTATCTCTTCAATACCCCGACTGCATGCTGTACTCAATGGAGTCGTGTGAAATTTCAACACATCCAATGCCAATCCTGAATCAACAACATCCGAATCCCACTTTTTTAGTTTTTCCATCTGCTGCTCAAAAAAATCTTCCATGAGCAGTCCTTCTCTGCGCAGAGCCTGATATAGCTTAATGGAAAATTCGCGAAACAGAGAGACCTCATCTTTTTTTGAATTATCCCACATTTTGGTCAGTATGATTTGCAGCACTGGGGCTATCGGTGAATCTTTGTCTTCTAAAAGATCATCGGCAATAATAATGGGTAACTGATCCTCCACTTTGAGGTTATATTTATTATTCAACCGTTGGGTACGGGTTAAACCGGTAACCACCTCGATAATATCCTGTCGATTTAAGGATTGTAAAAATAGCGGTATCCGGTCCAACTCATTGATTCCCAGTTGTTTATCTATCTCCGGGTGATACTCTTTACGGTAACTCAATATCAGTTTACCTCCAGGATAAGTGGAAGGGCTTCCAAATAGGGTTTTTAAGGCCTCCGTGAAATCCTCAAATTCATTGGGTAATTTTTTATTAGAGTGTGTATATACCTCTTCCACCTGATCCACGATGAGCACCAGTGGTTTACCGGTTTGCGCTTCAATCTCTTTCCATTTCTTTTCTAATTCAGAGCTTTGCCTCCGGCGGCCAGAAACCTTTTTGAAAAAAGGTTTCTGGACTTCCAAAAACTTTTCATTAAGGGTTCCCAATAAACCTTTTTCCTGATTTCTTCTTATATAAATAATAAGATGGGTTTCCTCCAGTCTGGGCAACAATCCCGCTTCTAGGAGTGAGGATTTACCCACACCGGATTGACCATACAATAGAATAATCGGTGAGGATTTTTTATCGATTATTCGATTATATAATTCCCTGATATAATAGGAACGTCCAAAAAATATTTCCGCATGTTTTTTTTCATAACGATGAAGAAAAAGAAACGGCTTATCCGGTAATTTATTAGTATGGGGAAGGGAAGGCATTCCGAATAAAGGATCATTGGCTGCATCAGGTAAATTCCATTTTTTTACTTCCCCTGCTCCTCTTTTGAAATGGATATTCCAGGGGAAACGGTCCGGATGCTTTTGCTGGTATTCCCAATGATACATAGCAGTAAAATTGGATGAGCCATACTGGATTTTGATATAATCTTCTGCTTCCCGCCATGCGCGTTCCAGGGTGAATCCATTGGCGATTCCATTGTAAAAACGAATCGCCAGTTTGGTGGCCACTTTATCATCGATGAGCTGGGAGGTTCCGATGACAGCAGTTATCCCTGCTTGTTTAAGTTCTAAAGCGTGTTGTTCGGTTGAACATGCATTTAAGAATATGAATTTTAAACCGTTTTGCCGGGCAAAAAAAGAAACCAATCCTTCCTTATAGGCATAAGAACGCGCCCCTCCATACGTTTCTAGTAAAATTCTATAACAGTCAGCATGGCCGCCGTAGTGGAAAATAGCGATTCGATCGTTGTAGTTTTCATCCTGGAAGACATTCATTATATCATCGATAGTCGCATTGGATCTCTCCACAACTTCACATAATTCTGCCTGTTTTGCCTTATCCAAAGCGTTTCGGATACCTCGAAGCTCTTCCTGTAAATTTCTCAGGTAGGTGTCATGATGTACCCGATCATTGGCAAAGGCCAGGAATATCACTGGTTTTTGTTCCAATGAATGATTAATATTTAGCATTTTTAACCTCGTTAAATCAACAATCTATTTTTGCCTCCGGGGGCCCGTTAGAAAGGGGGCGCTTTTTGAAAAAACTGCCCCCTGGACCCCCGCAAAAACTTCTTATTAGTAAAAAGTTTTTGGAAGTCCAGAAACCTTTTTTCAAAAAGGTTTCTGGCCGCCGGAGGCACAAAATTGTAGGAATTCATAAACATAACTTAATGATAACCTTGCCATAATCCTGTATGGTTTTCAACTTTGTCTCTTTTATATCGCTTTCCAGGAGTTCTTGTCTGGCGATTTCCATATCGTCGAATTTTTCCAGTTCTGCCCAATCCGCGCAAGCCACGACAAACAAACATTGAGATTCTGCTTTTGCCATGCCTTTGGATTTAATATCGGCCTGGATCGTTGAGTTATCCTTTATCTTATACTCGTTTTGCGGGTACAGGCTGTAATCGATGGTTTTTTCAATGGTTTTGAATTCTTTTCCGTCAAAGAAGAAGGCCGCCCACCAGAGTTTAAAGTTTGAAGAAAAAGAGAAAGGTGAATGAATGTTGATGGCAATAGGTAAAAATTCGTTAAATAAGTAATCTTCCATTAACTCCCGTTCCGGTTGTTTCCCTTTTATGTAGAGAATCCCTTTATAGTGAGAAAAAATGGTGGTCAACGCTGTTTTGTACCGGCCAAAGGTTTTGTAGACCAGGGCACGTATCACGATTTGTTTTTCTTTAGGAAAAGCATTGAAACCCTGTTCAGCGGTTTCCAATATTTCGTTCATTTCTTTTTCTTTGTCTGGGGTGAGGGTTTTATCTTCAATCTTTACCACAGCCACACCCTTGTTAATCTCGTTATAAAAATTTAAGCTGTCTTCCTGGGTTCCTTTGGTGGTGCCAGCAGATTCTTCTCCCTCCTCATCGAAAATTCTCTCAATAGCTTTCCATTGCTTTGGCTTTCCAAAAAAAGAAAGCCGGTTTCTTTCATAGGATTTCCCAAGGTTCTCAACGGTTGAATAAAATGGGCCTTTAAAGGCTTTCTTTTTTCCGTCTGGAAACAACATTTCAATAGCTGCTCCCGGGTAAACCATGACGGCATCGCCCTTCTTGAGTTTGAAGGGTAATTGTTTTTTCAATTGGATTACTTTAGTATTATTCTTTATTTTTACTTTCCCTTTTAAAGAAATGATCTTATATTCCGCATTTGCAGGCATAAAGCTGGAAAAACAGAATATAAAAGCCAGGTAAATAACAGGTAGAAACATACGTTTCTTGATGGGTTGTGGGAGCCGCCATCTTTTTAAATGCACCATATTTTCCTCCTTTTTTAGCCACACCCTCTGTCCTCTGTGTCTAATTTTTCATTTTCTTTTATAAAATGAAATTATATTGAATCGGTGATTTAAAAACAATAAAAATAGTCCCAAAATCATTTAAAATAGTCTACTAAAATTTTTATTCACCCAGCACTTCTAATTTAGCCACAAAGTTACAGTGAAACATTAAGAAACACAAAGGCTTTATAAGAATCTTTTCATTCATACTCTGCCCCCGATACCTGGAGGATAAAGGGTGCCCATAATGCCGGGAGGGCACTTTTTCTTTTGATGCGCAGGTTCTTTATGGTCTCCAATTGAGCCTCTCTTAGAGCAGTCAAAGGAAACTTTCCATTTTTATAAACCTGATAAAACCTTATCATCAAATCAGCAGTAATATCATCGCTTACCGGCCATAGAGTTAGTAACATGTTCTTCGCCCCAGCAAGAGCGAACGCACGGCGGAGACCGAATACGCCTTCACCGGACCTTACTGAACCAACACCGGTCTCACAAGCAGAAAGAACTACCAGTTCCGTATTGCTCAAATCCATACCGGTAACTTCGTAAGCTGTGAGAATACCATCCTCTTCATTTTCAATACGATAAGCCTTGTTGGCACCAGCCAGGGCAATACCTGATCTCAGCAGTGGATTCTCAAAACCTTTCTCCTGAAAATAATTTTGATTTTTACCGGGTTCAAGAAAAAAACCATGAGTAGCTAAATGGAGAATACGGACATTTTTTACACGTTTCACGGTTTTTTCCTCAGCTTCTATGCCCACCAGTACTTTAACTTTGTCTTTATCAAAAAGGCGCGATATTCTTTTGGCTTCTTTCTCCGTTCCCGGAAGTGGATTAAAAAATCCAGGTTTTAAATGTGATCGCAGGCCGTATAATAGATGGGATCGAACACCGGTATTATTTTGTTTCTGAAGTGATGGACCAAAATCGGGATTGGCAGCCAGCAGCAAGTCCAGGGAACTGTTTTCAGCATTATATTTTTGGTTTCTAAGAAGATCCCTGCCAACACACACATAAGCAAGGCTGCATTTTTCTATTAAATACTTCCCTTTATTATCCTTTAAAGCGGCAAAAGGAATAATATTTAGCAAACCGTCCGGGCTGACAATGAAAGTGTTTTTTTGTCCTGTTTTTTCTTCAATAGGCGCCCAAATGGTTGAATAAAGTGAAGTAAGTAATTTTCCTATGGCTAGCTTCGATTTATCCAGGCGTATGATACGTACTCTCTGCAATTGGCCAATATCCCTGCGAATCGAAGTGGAAAGCTGACGGGACAGGTCATCGATAGGTCTTGCATCTGCTAAATCGACATAATGAAGAGCCGTGGATTTTTCCAGTACAAAGACAAGATAACGTTTTTGACCGGTCCAATTACGATTCTTAAAATCGTAATCCTTAATATGAGTAAATTCTACCAATGCCGAATTGGCCGGGAATTTTGCCGAGATTAAAGAAGGGGTGGGAATTTCCCCATGAAGTTGCATTGCCAAAAGACCTTTTTCTCTGACTAAATCTCGTTCAATGCGGCTTACTTCCCCCCGATACTGCCCTATTCTTTTTTGGACCTCCTGCCAGGAAAAATTTGACTTTCCAAGAATCAACCGTGCCATCTCCGCTTTCACATGAGATAACCTTTCCAGTTTTTTCTGGGTCTCTTTATCTAGCGATTGATTTACTGTTTTCAGTATTTTGGTTTGGGATTCAAACACGATGCCTTTCCTCATTTGAAGAAGTGTAAACGCTTTCTTTATTTTGGGGGAGTCTTTGGGAAAGAATTGATTAATAAACGACAAGAATGCGTTGAATCCTTCGGCTTGAGTTTCTAAAAAGTCTAATTTTGCATGTTGGGAAGCGGAGAACATCACATACTTCCACAATTCACTTTCCAACTCAAGCGCTTTTATAAATGTATCATAAGCCTTTTGCATCCTTCTTTGTGCAGCGAATACCAATGCCCTTTGTTTCAAAATGGTGGCTTTTTCAACTTCAAACCCGTGGGCAGCCGCCAGGTTGAATGCATCATTTAAGATGTTTTCTGCATCATTTAAATTCCCCCTTTTATATGCCAATTCGGCTTGAAGCAGCAGCACTTCATTTTTTTGTAGTGGTCGATTAAACATCACATCATTTTTTTGTTGTTCTTCCCGGTAATATTTTAGATATTGCATTGCTTCGTCCAAATTTCCAGCGGTTAAAGCCAGTCGGCACAACCCGATTGTGGTTCCCGGATCGCCGAATATTTTGGGGTAACCGTAATAATGTACACTGGATCCTCGTTGATACCACTTGGCAGATTTTAAGTAATGTTCTCGTGCTTCTTTTAGATTACCTTCACGAAGAGATATCCGCGCCAATTCCAGGTAACAATTCCATACATTGTTAAGTAATATAGTCAATTGGCCGGAAAGTTCACTGGTTTGAATTTTTGCACGAGCCTCAAAAAAATCTCTGTCTTTTTCAGTGTAATAACCGATATTTTTTTCTACCGGGAGCATCGGGTATTTTTCTCTGAAACCGATTAATTCTTCAACGTCTTGCTCATACAGTATCAGGCTTTCTATCAGCAGTTGCCGGGCCTTGTCAAATTCCCCGACATTTTGATAAGAATAGCTCATATCATAGCGAACATTCGCCCGGGCGTAATGACTTTTACCTGCATCCACCAACTTCAAAGCTTTTTCGTAAGACCTGAGAGCTTCGATATAATTTCCCTTTACATCATATGTGTCTCCAAGAAATTTATATAACCACCATTCTTTAGTAAAAGACTTTAATTTAAGAAGTCCCGACAGCAGGCGGACAGGTTTATCGAAATCGCCGGTGTCAATGTAAACCCCAATAAGTGAGGCAATTAGAGGATGAAGATTTTCGACATCCTTTCCCAGTTCTAGTCCCATTAAAAGTGCTGTTTCCAGACTTTTGATCGCTGACCCCGGCTCTTCTTTTATTCTATTTAAAGCTATTCCGAACAATTTTAATGCGGAATAAGTCAGGTTAGGATACTCTAAAGAAGCTATTCTTCGGATACTTCCTTTTAGCCATCCTATAATGATTTTATAATCGCCAGACCTGGAATTTAATATTTCAAGAGAGCGCATGATGAGTGTTTCTGCAGCCATTGCATGGCGTGTTGATTGATCTTTTTCTGTTAATAATCTGAAAGCCAGGTGGGCAACTTTATCTTTTAGATCATCATTTATTGCTTCTCCTTGTTTTGCAGCTAAATAAGAAACCGTACCGTAATAAGCCCGATTTGCAAGAAACTCCAGTTCAATATCTCCTGTTTGTTTGGCCGTTTCAATAAGCTTTTTGGGAATTTCAACACAGCATGCATTTCCGTTTATCTGTTTGTCGGTCATTGCTTTTATGAGAAATTGAGGGTCCTGGTCTGTTATCATTTGACAGCAAAGTCCAGATCGATTGACTTCCGCGCTAAAATAGGCATACATATCTTTACCTTTCGCTGCATCAGCAGCAGCCACATACAACTCATAGGCTTTGATGTTCTGATTGAGATGACGATGAAGATTTCCCAGTGCAGTTAAAGTTTCAGAAAGTAAAACATCACAGTGACTTTGTTCAAACATGCGGCGGGCCTTCCCCATTACGTATATTGCCTCATCAATATAATCACGTGAAAATACGGATTTGTCAAAAATCATTTCGGCTTTTTTCTTTAAAAGTATGCCCCGCTCTTTATCGGTCGGCGCCTTTTCTAATTTGATATTGATCTGACGAATTTTTTCATCGATTGCTTTATAATACGAGTCCCTGGTTTCTTTTTGATCGCTGCTCCACAAGTTAAACAAAAATAAGAGCATCATAATGAGATATAAACCAAACTTTTTCATCATTATATCCTCCATTCATTATTTGAACTGTTTCTTGTTTCTAAGGGTATAATTGCTTGTACGCTTTTTTAGAATCTTCTTTTCATCATCATTACTCCTTATACTTTTAAATTAATCGGCTGGAACCACCTATGCTTATTCCTTAGTCTCCTTATTAACAACAAGAGAGTGACGTCACTTTTTCTCTTCTTAAAATTAAACAACCTGGGCTTCTGAAAAGCATATTTCTTTTTTAAGGAATTTTTGTTTTTATCTGCCACCCAAATTGCCGTACTCCTGGTATTGTTTCCCTTTTTAAATGATGGGAGATTACCTTTATTAATTTCTTCATAAAGTATGGGTACCCTATCCTCCCCGTACTCCAACCATTCGGAGATGGTTATTTTCCTGTCTTTCGGTTTAAAATCCGCCTTTTTTTCCTCGATGCCGTCATAAATCAGTGCATAGGTCAATAAACCGTGTTTAACCTGTTCACTTTCTAAGGCCAAATCATCCGCCTGGCTGGCTGTCAGGATGTACATCCCTTTATTATAGGCCAATTGCCCCAGACCTCGACTTCCCATTGGCCCGGCTTTAAAGCCCTCTTGTTCCACGGCAGCCGCGGAATAACAGGTGTCTACAATCATCACCATGTCGTCGGCGTCCACATCCCGCAGCCATAATGAAAGTTCATCGCTGGAGATACAGCGGTTTAAGAAATCCTTCAGCCGGGTATCTCTATCAGGATTTTTACCAATGTCGTGAGGAAAAAAGTAGAAATTACCTTGCCTGTCCGTATCCCCGTGGCTGGAAAAGGAAATAATTATCAGGTCCTCCGGGTTGGCTTCCCGAATTCTTCCGGCATTGGGAATTGATTTTATGATACTGGGGGCCACCTTTTTACCGGCAAGAAGGTCAAGCACCGCTTTAAAATTCCGTTTTGTTGCATTGTTTTCGGTGATTACCCGGTTCCCTTGCTTCATTTTGTAATCAGATATCAAAGGAATGGAAATAACCTCTTTATATTCCCTATTTTTTTGAAGTTTGTCTACCAGGGTATTGCGGATTATTTCAGCATCGTTGGCCGCATATTTCAAGTCCCAGTCAGAATTTTCATAAGCGTTTACACCGACGGTAATAATGTAAGCATTCCCTTTAACGGGTGCTAAACTGTCGGGAATTTTAAAAGTCTTACGGTGGGTTTTGCTTTTCACCCGGTCTACATTAAATGCGTAGGCTGAGAATTCGACTTGTTCTACGTTTTTTTGTCTGGGGATTTTTATATTATCAAAGACAATTGTCCGCTTTCCAGTTGTGGGGTCTACATGAATTTCTCCATCGGTTTCAGGCATATAGCCCACCAATTGTTTGTCCCTGAACAATCTTAAATCATAAACTCCGGTTCTCATTATCTTTTTATGACTGCCCTGACCGAATTCCCCTTCGGCTCTTCCCACTTCTACCACTACAGCGACTGTTCCCGGCTTAATTGTATTGTATTTAATATCAAGAATTTTTACTTCAGGCTGAACCCGATTTAATTGAGAAAGTGATTTAATGGGAGGCAAATCTTCCCCGGCAAGAAGCCTTGTCAATAATTTCGGTTCATAATAATCTCTCATGAAGATTTCCATGGGAAGAGGTCTCATGGGCTCATCTGGTATTATCCAATGAATATTTTTTATATCTTCAAAATTGTCTGTATCAAAATAACCTTCTGGTGCAGCCACGACCCAATTACCGTCAATAAAAGACAATAGCCGGAAGAGTTCCTTACCAGTTTCAACGTCCCAACAACGTGTAGTTGCGTCCATACTTCCTGTAAAAATAAACTGATTATCATTTGAAAAACTAACAGAACGAATCCAATTAAGATGGCCTTTGAAAGCTTTTAATTTTTTTCCTGATTTTAAGTTCCATAAATATGCATTATTATCCCAACAACCTGTTACGACAAGTTGATTGTCAGATGAAAAATCAGCACAACTCACTACATTGTTATGCTTAATCCGATAAATTTCTTTTCCTGTTGATGAATTCCATAAGCGTGCCGTTGAATCTCCACCACCAGAAATTATATATCGGCTATCTGGAGAAAATTTAGCAAAGAAAGCATTATTATGCTCATATCTACATACTTCCTTTTGTGAAGATGTATCCCATTGACAAATTTGGTCATCCATTCTGACAGTAAGAATATATTGTGAATCGGGAGATTGGTCAATATAATATAGTTTAGCACTTCGATAATAGAATTCATTATTTTTACTAAAGAAAGTTTGCTTAGGTAAAAATGTTTTCATATCCCAAATAATTATATTCCTACAGTCACCGCCTGTAACAAAATATCGATTATCAGAAGAAAATATTAAGTTATTAGTATAGCCGCAGTGAGGAAATTTTTTAATCATCTGTCCATTTGATAAATTCCATAAAAAGGCCATACCATTCATAGAACCCGTAAGTACAAAATAATTATTTGGTGAAATAGCCAGACTGTTAATGCCTTGAACGTAATTAAAACTTGAGTTGTCAAAGCAATTTAATCTTCTTTCCTGCCTACCTTTTGTTAAATCCCATTGATAAGCATAACTATTTTCACAACCAATTATAATCAATTTACCATCCAATGAACATTTAACAGAAAATACAGGAAAAGACGTTTCTTCAAAACGCCGAATCTCTTTTCCAGAATCAATATCCCATATACATACAGTCCTATAGCCATATCCCTTTGCGCTGGTGACTCTATTCGCTGTTACTACAAAATTATTAATAGGGGAAAATGCTACAGATGAAATGGCGATGTTAATAACGTCATTCTCCTTCCATGATAAGTTCGTTTTGCTACTGAAAGGATGTAGGAACCTTTTTAGTTCCTTTCCGGTTTCTAAATCAACTATATAAGCTTTTTCACGATTCCCTATCAATGCGAAACACCCATCTGAGGAAAAGGAGACTGTTTCTCCACAAAAACGCTTAATTTCTTTAAATGAATCTGCATCCCACAAAATTACACTGCCATCATAACTACCTGTTAAAATTAAACGGCCATTTGGTGAAAATGTAACAGATTCTACTGCGTTTTTATGCGCTGAAAAACAGTGTATCTCTTTTCCAGTATCTGCAACCCATAACCGTGCTGTATCATCATTTGGACCTCCACCAGTCAGAACGAATTTTCCATCATGAGATATCGCAAGAGATTCAATATTTTCTGAATGCCCGGTTAAACATTTTAACTCTTTACCGGAATTAACATCCCAAATTCGGACAGTTTTATCATAGCTACCAGTAACAATAGATTTCCCATCATGAAAAAAAGAAAGACAAGTAATCTCTGATTTATGTCCAATAAATTTTTGAATTTCTTCGTTAGTTGATATATCCCATAAATGTGCGATACCTTCTCTACCAGTTAAAACAAAACGAAAATCTGGTGATATTGCACCTGGAGTACCTTCAAAAGTACAGATTTCTCTACCAGATTCAGTTTCATATAGAAGCGTTTTCTCAGCGCTAACTAATATAAAACGTCCATCTTGTGAAAAATTTACATTTCTAACATCCCCAGAATACCCGGCTTGTACTAAGAGCTTTGGTTTGTTTGAGTTACCTTCCAGGTTTTGCAAGATTTTTTTTTGAGACACTTGAGTATATAATGGACTCTCACAAAAAGAAATTGGTAACAAAAGTATAATAAAGCATACAGATTTTTTTAGATTGTAAATGTTCATTTTTTATCATCCTCTTTCCTTACCACAAGAGAATACTGCTGTGTTCCCCATCCGGTGCAGTATACTCTGGTCCTGGGGCTGCGTATGCCGTGAACCGCATTGGTAAGCAGCTGCTCCAACGGATTCATATTGGCCTTTTCGCCTCCCCTTGTCTTGAAGGTCTCATGTTCCAGGAGGGAAATGTCAATGGGGGTTCCCGTGACGATCAATTTGATCATCTCCCGGCCCGGATCGTCCAAATGTAAAAGCACAATATCTTTTAAATCCCGTTCTTTTCCGGCTGGCAGCAGGGCTTCATGTTGGCCGTCAAATGGCGCGGGAAAAATAGCCCTTACCCTGCCATTTCTCATGATACTCAAAAGATACATATAATAATTCACCTTGCTGTTGTTTTTAAGTTTAAAGGTGACCAGGCTGCCGTAGGGCAAAACTTGTTTTTCTGCCATTTGTTCCCGGTTGTATACTCCCTGTTTTTTAAACCATCCTTTATTTTCCGGCAATTCAAGATAATCCGGCCCCACCTGTCCAGGGTTCGCTGCCGGCTGCCAAACGATGGTAGAGAAATCAACGTTAATAGACTTGTCAGAGGTTAGATTTTCTATATCTTTGAAACGAATAATTGCTTTAATATTGGCTTCCAGAAGCTTTGCTCCCTTTGAAAAATCACTGAAGGGGATGCGCAGGTCATCAAAAAGGAGTTTCTCCCCATTGTCCAGTATCCATACTTCGGGTGGTTGGTCCGGGTATGATTTCGGTAACGTATCCGCTTCCTCTTGCTTGATCCATTTTCCATTTTTTTGTTTGGGGCGCAGCATATATAAAACAATATCACTTTCCTGCTGGGTGCCGGTCAGTTTATAATTCCCGGGAGACCTATTTTTAAAAATGCCGCGCACCCGGGTGATTAAATCTTTATCTTGTTCCCGGACCAGGTCACCGTTTATGAAAATACGGATAGGGTTGGTATGATAGGCATGAAGCTCTTCTATCACCAGGTCACCCACTTTAAAGGCGCCATTTGCGGCAGCCTCGCTGTAGATGGATTTTACGTTGGTTATTTCCATGTATGGAAGTTTGGTTTTATCTTTTTCCCTGGCGTCGTACTTACGATATATGGATCCGCGGGTAACCCCGGACAATGTCCCGATTTCAATTCGGACTTTTTTCCCATTTTGCCGGACCTTGCTGATGGGTATTCGCGGCGATGTCTTTTTAAAATTACCGCCAAATACCAGTATTTCGGAATTTCCATGAATTTGCGGGTATTGGGTGTTATACCGGCCGGTTACCTTAACCTTGACCCGCTTGTACAGGTCTTGCCAGGTTTCCCCGGGCCGGGCCTGCTGTAATGCCTTTGCCCAATACCAGCTAAATACGCCGTGGGTTTTGCCGTTGAATGAAGTTTCGTATGCCTTTCCCGCGTCCTGGACCGCGCCGATGAATATCCCGTTTTTATATTCCTCGTATTTTAATGTTTTCGATAAGAAAGGATATTGGCGTGTGTCAATTGGCACGGACCGGGCAACCGGGGCATTTCCCCTGGTGACGCTGGCCGAATGGCAGGAATCGGATACAAATACCACATGCCCGGTTTTTTTAAAGATGGGGAGCAGCCATTCATAAAGCTCATCATCCACGATGTCGTATTGGTCTTTGCCTTGCATTTTTTTACTGCGGGAACCGTAGGATACCCAGGTTTGATCAAAAGGCCGGGGATGCTCGTCACCGCTTTCATCTTTTATTTGGGATCCGTGGCCGGAATAGTGGATATAGATGAAATCTCCTTTTTTTATCTCACGAGCAAACCTGGAAAAGGCTTTTTCCAGGCCAGTGTGAGTGGCTTGCTTCCCTGTCGATAGGGTAATATTTTTTTCCTGGAATTTGAATTTGTTCAGTAACACTTTTTTTATTATTTGCAGGTCATTTCCCGGGCCTCTCAAGGACTTTAGACCAGAAAGTTGGTAATCTTGAATCCCGATTAACAGGGCGTGTTTTGTACCGGCCCATATTCCCCGAGCAAAAGACAGGGTGAACATCAATACAAAACATATCAAAATGCTCTTTCTAATAATACCTTGATGTCCTCTACAATGTTTCACTTAGGCCCTCCTGTTAAATCATTTGCCGAAATTATAAAGCAATCGTCATTTGAGAGCAATAAAAATAGTTCCAAAATCATTTAAAATAGTCTCTATCATGAGCCAAACGAGCCTCCTCTAATCCTTTTAAAATCTCTTCGATCTTTCGGATCATTTTTTTTTGCTATTTCGAATGATGATCATCGCCGTTCTTGAACTCCTTGTATCTGCCCGGTGCAATTCCGTAGTATTTCCTGAATTTCCGTATAAAATAATCGCTGGTGCAAAACCCGATCCGTTGCGATACCTCCTTCACGGTGATATCTCTATAAGCCTTCAACAAGAAAGCAGAACGGGTCATCTTCTCTTTGAGTAAAAAATCCTCCAAAGTCATGGCCGTTTGACGTTTGAATTGACGAGATAATTTATACCGATCAATCTTAAATGAATACGCCAGTCTACCTACTGAAAGATCGGCAAACTCTTTATCCGTCACAGTCATGACATGCCTTATTACTTGATCGGAAACATTTTTATTCTCCATGCTGCACCTCCGGCTGCCTTATAAAAATCACTCATTTTCCCCATTGGTAACCCTATTGATCATCAATCATCACAAATAGTTACACGATCCGATGATTGTTTGACAGGAGAGGAAATAGACCGTGTTAATTTCAATTGCCACATGGGCGGGCCCGGGGGGATTTTTAATAATGTTCGGTTATCTGAATGGGCGACGGTCACATCTGCCCCGGGTGAAAATTCGAAATCAAGCCATGACGGTATATCAACAATGCTCTTGTTTTTTAAATTACCTGGCCCGGTCACAATGGATATATGCAGGTAATCATCTTCTAAAACTGATCTTAGTGGAATGGTAATAGAACTGTTATAACTAATCATATGAGCACTCCGGGTGGAGTGATGATATACACTCATATCCCTTTTTTCCATTACCAGTTTGTTTTCGATAGTAATGTTAGTTTTTTTCGCCATTTGACAACTTCCTTTAAAAATTTAAATAGACGTATCCAAAAATTCATACTTCTTCCTTCATTTTTAGGGCTTTCGCCCTTCCATCGTGTTTTATGCAGGACGCTTTCCTGCTATTTCTTTTACTTCTTTACTTTTTTTCTCCTGTTTATCATCAACCTTACACCTGCCTGTATCACAACGTTAAGGCCCAGCTCCACAAGTGCCCAATCCGAGCCATTGCTCTTTCCATTATAAATTCTGTGCATAATCTTTACTCCTTTATAAATGTTCTTTTTGGGCACTTGTGTCACAGGTCATCTCCTTGTTGTTTTAATTTCCGTGCTCTCCCTTCTCAAATCATCACGGTGGATCCTGACCTACATTTACATTCACAGTGGTCGGAACCTCAGGGGGCAAATCATTGGGGATAATTCGAGTGGTCCATTTGGTTGTAGAATATCTCACATGCAGGTCAATGATGCTTGATCTCACTACAATATACAAACGTTCGTCCTTCCCATCAGGGGCGTTGATGATCAACGACTCCTCCGGCACCATTAGAGGAAATTTCTCTTCATTTCCATTAGCAATAGTGGTGTCAACACGACTCTTATCCGGGAGTACACGGGTAACCACAATATCACTCTGAAAACTGTTTGTAACGAAAACATCGGCTTGCTCGGCCATTTTTAACCTCCTAATATTTAATATTTTTTTACACAGCCCACATCCCAACATCCTTGATGAAGGCATCCGATCATTTAACATCTCCATCTAACATTTAAAATGTCAGATCTCAAACGATCTGCCTGGATTATATTGGAACCGTGACCTGCTTGCAATAAAAATAGTCCCAAAAACTTACAAAATAGTCCCAAAGTCTAAGTGAGTGAGATGAGTAGTGATGAATTGTGAATGATGAATGATGAGTGATGAATGAAAAGAACTGACCGGGTAAATCTTAAAAGTCTCCGAAAGATATCTGATAAAAGTGTGTATAAGTTTCTTTCATCATTAATCATTTTGATTCTGATGCCTGGAAGGAACGTGGTGATTGATGAAATTTTTCTTTAAAACATTTGGCGAAATAAGCGGCGGTGGAGAATCCTACCTTCATCGCTATTTCCGTGACATTCCCAACATTATTTTTAAGGAATTGAGCCGCGCGCTCCAGCCGATAGGATAAGATAAATTTATTAGGTGTTTCCCCGGTCAAGGCCAGTATTTTCCTGAACAGGGTGGAGCGCCCCATGTAAAGTTTTTTGCACAATAGATCGATATTAAAGTCCGGGTCTGATAAATTCTTTTCGATAATATCCTGGAATTCTTTAAGAAATTCCTCATCCATGGATGATACTTCGACTTCAGCGGGCAGCAGCATTTTCTGTCGTTGGATTTTTAATTGTAATTGACGCCGCAGCTCGATCAGGTTTTGGATACGAGTGAGCAATATTTTGGTATTGAAGGGCTTGGTGATATAGTCGTCAGAACCGATCTCCAGCCCCTGGATAAGACTTTCCTCTGAGGCTTTGGCAGTTAAAAGTATAATGGGGATATGGCTGGTCTTGATATCATTTTTTAACTCCCGAGTTAATGTATAACCATCCTTTTCAGGCATCATAATATCGCTGACAATCAAATCCGGTATAATCTCTTTTGCCTTTGCAATACCTTCCTTTCCATCACTGGCTTCCACAACGGTATAGAGTGATTTTAGGGAGGATCGGATATGTTTCCTCATATCTGGATGGTCTTCGACCACAAGAATCACATTCTTTTCCTCTGCTTCGGCTTTACCTCCATTTTCCGCATGCTTTTCAATTTCAACTCCCTCATTTTCTTCTCCTTCCATTACTCCAGCTTCATCGTCTGTGGGGATAAAGAGTGTCTCAATTTCTTTGGCTTTTTTGCGGTTAGACAAGGTTTCGGACAAAACGATGATTTCATCTTGTTTAAGGTGTTCATGTCCCATAGGAAGTTGGATAACAAATTCTGTTCCTTTTCCTTCCTGGCTGTGGACATCGATCTTTCCATGATGTAAATTGATAATTTCTTTTGTTAATGACAGTCCTATCCCGGTTCCTTTATGGCTCTTTTCCTTATGCCTTTCATCCTGGTAAAAGCGTTCGAAAATAAGACCCCATTCCTCCTTCGGCATTCCGATTCCTGTATCTTGTACTGATATTTTTACAGAACCTTGTTTTGGAGGGGAGATCTCTTCTTCGGTATAGCTCCGCTGCTCACCTGCCGGAGACCGTTGATCCACGCGGTCCACATAGACAGAAACCGTTATCTTTCCACCATTAGGGGTAAATTTAAAAGCATTGATAAGGAGATTGTACATCACTTCTTCCATCTTTTGGGCATCAAAGTAAAGGGATATATCCTCCTCTTGCGATTGAAACTTCAGGTCTATCTTATCATGTTGGGCCAGTATGTGAAAAGCAGCCACCGTACCTTTTAAAATAGGGATAATATTTTGAAAGGAAGCTTGCAATTTCATCTTACCGCTGTCAAATCGTGAGAGGTCCAGTAACTGGTTAATATAGGTAAGCAATTGTTGTGAATTTTTTAGCATTACTTTAAATTTTTCTTTTTGTTTTTTGTCCTGGCTGTCAGAAAGCATTTCTTCCAGAGGACTCATTATCAATGTCAAAGGTGTGCGGAATTCATGAGAGATGTTGGCAAAAAAACGGGATTTCACCTTATCCATCTCTTTGAGTTTATCCGACTGCTCCTCCAATTGCAGGTTCTTTTCGCTGATTTCCGCGGTTCGCTCTTTGACGATTTTCTCGAGTGTTTGTTTCTCCTTTACCAGTTTCCATGAACGCCATTTGACAAAAAAGTATACCCCAAGAAAAGCGATAAGGACATAAAATGAGAATGCCCACCAGGTTTTGTACCAGGGAGGTAAAACCTTAAATCGAAATATATCTTCTTCCCCCTTATGTTCGTATATATTTTTCGCCCTCACCCGGAAGATATTAAGACCGGTATCGAGATTTGTGTAATCTTTCCAGGTTTCCCTATTCCAGGCAGTCCACTCTTTGTCATACCCTTCAAGGAGACATTGATAGGTTGTCTCCGATACAGCCTCAAAGAAAGGAGCGACGAATTCGATACGAATATTTCTATCTTCATAATCTATTTCAGTTAATGGACTTTTTATCTCACCATTTTTTTTATAACCGGCAAAAATTGGTGTTCCATTGACCAAAACCTTGCGAATAAGGGTGTGGAAAGGGAGATCGTAATTCTTTTTTGCCTTTGCATCGAAGCGGATAAGTCCATCGATGCTTCCAAACCAGATAGTCTTTCCATCGGGATCCGGATAGATGGTGTTTATCTGGGCTGTAGGGAGTCTAAGAAAGGGTTTGAAAAGGATCTTGACGGAACCTTTTGGTCCGGGAATTGCTTGATGAATCCTGGATTCTGAAATGAACCAGATGTTTTTATTTTTGTCTTCTATAATGCGGAAAACAGGTGTGGAATCTGGACCTCCTTCGAATTCATCTCCCAGCGTTTTATCGGGAATAAATTTATCATTCTTCTCATCAAACCGTAATATTCCTTTGTCTGTTGCGAAGATGACATGCTCCGCTGCCACTGCTTCAGAATGAACCTGGGCACCGGATAGCCCAGGAGGGGTGTCATGCGGGATGACAACCGGTTCATCGCTGTTGACCGGGAAATTCACCTCTACAATGCCCCCTCTGGATGTGACTAACCACAGATGCCCATTTTTGGCCTCCGCAATGAAGCGTATGCTTTGATTGATATTTTTATATCGAAGCCCTTCCACCCACCGGCTGTTTTTTTGGGTTAAGGCCACCAACCCTTTGTCGGTTCCACACCAGATACGAGCAGAGTATTGTTTGGATGGCAATAACACAAAAGAGAGGTCCTTAATAATGGTTCGAGCAATATTGTTCTTATTACTAATCTGGAAAACCCCTTCGGATGTGGCTGCCAAAAGCGAGTCTTTAATTGATATCAGGTTCCAACAACTACTGGATATACCGGAGATACGACGGAATTTTAATGGAGATTCAAGAAGGTATAACCCATTCCTGGTTCCTACATATAAATCGTTGTGGTGCTTGACAATGGATAAAACGATCCCGGACAGATTTGATCGCTCATCATGGATAGAAAAGGGAGATGCATACTCGATTTTTGATATTCCTTTATCCAGGCACAACCATAGGTTCCCCTGGTTATCCTCGAAAACATAATGTACCTTGTCAACCTGCAGGCCGTAGGTTTTATCAAAAATATGCTTTAAATGTCCATGGGAGTCAATGATAATAAGACCTCCATAGCGAGTGGCCAGAGCAAAATCACCAGAGGAGAGTCGGGTACCATGAGATAATTTATTTTTTTTCAAATATTCATCCATTCCTGTGGGGAAGCGTACTGTTGTCTTTCCGTCATGGATGTAAAGTCCGTTTTCGTGGCTACCTATGAGCCGTTTTTTGTTATTGAAGGGGATTATCATGCGAATTCTTTTTCCTGCAAATTCTTCACCTCCGGGGATGGGTACGGCTTTTAATCCAGCGTTTTCCACTTGTACCAGTTGTTCGATCCCGACTTCATTTCCACAGACAAATAATTTTCCTCCACAAGTTAAAAAAGAACCGTATCGATGGGGTACATCAATCAATCTTTTCTGATCTGAATTCCACCGAAATAGAAATTTGGAGGTATAGAAGTATACATTTTTCCCGATGGCATATGTTTTCCATACCTCGGAAATTTTTTTTTGATTATCCGACAGATATTTACGCAGGGAATTGTATTTAAGCACTCCCTTTTCGTCCGGGGCTAAGTATCCGATTTCGTTGTTTCCACCGATATAAATGGTCCCCTTCTCATCGATGTCGAGGGAGCGTACGGTGTAGTTTGGTATATCCTCATAAATGGCCCGCCACGAAACACCGTCGAATTCCAATACTCCCGCATGGTTGGCCACATAGATGATCCCATTTTTGGCCTGGGCCATGCCCCAATTTTGGGGGTTATGATCATACTCTTTGTAACTGTAATTCTTGAAATATTTATACCCGGTCTCCTGGCTGTGCAGGTTCTGGGAAATAAAAAAAAGTCCAAAAACCAGGATTTCCAGAATAACTGTGGTTGTTTTAAGTGTTGATTTTTTTTGCATTTTTTAATCCATGTCCCATCTCATCTGGTATTTCCACTTTAAGTCGTTCATGAGTACGGTAACGAGTTGAATTGTCTTGTGTACTCATTCTTTTTTCCTTTCTTGCTAAAATTATACACCAAAAAACAAATATTTATCAACCCCCTGGCAAGAAAAAAAGGAAATTTTTACCTTTTTAATGATAAAGGCCAATCAAGAATGGGGGCTTTTATGGACCGATGTGACCTAATATTGTCTGACAAACGACGGTTTTAAAACCAATATCTTTCAAAACCCCATGTATTCGTTTCATCTCAGCATAGCCGGGTCTATTTATTTTCAAATTCCTGAATTCAGGGCGGTAATCCAACATGGTGACCTGTATCTCGGGATTAATGGCCTTTAGACGTTCACCCATCGGCTCAATCTCTTCAACAGATATTAACGCCTGGTTGTAAGGAAATCCCACCCCAAGGAAAACCGAACCATGGTTATCATGGATATATTTTACCGCTTCCCAGGCGGTATCTATATAACGGGCAGCGAGATTTCTATCCTCCACGCTGGTAATCCTGACAAACGTGTCAACCTGCAAACTCTTCAGATCAATGCCAATGTCTGTCATCCCTGCATCCACAAGCTCATCTATGTAATCGCTGGTTAAGATTGAACCGTTGGTATCCACATGAAAACGGGCATTTGTATCAGGATTCAGGCATTTTAGCTCCCGGATGTACGCCACCAGCCAACGTCTGTTCAATGTACTTTCTCCCCCGGATATGGCCATCCTGTCTACAGAGGTTTTTTTTCGTGTGCCTGTCATCAATAGGGCTGCTTCCCCTGGAGTTAGGGGTGTGCCTTTACCCCAATAAGTGGTGGTCCAGTTCTGACATTGGGGGCACCTGAAATTGCAGCCGGCAGCAAAACAGGCAGCCTCGATGTAACCGGAAACATTTTTCAGATTCCATGGTGTACCCACTCCACCAACTCCATGTCCTGAAAACCCATGCACCAGTCTCCTGGGGGTATAAGAAGACGTATCCGTACGAATCTCCATGCCTTCTCTTACAGGAGTGGTACAACTGGGTTTGAGTGCTCCGTTTATGTCAACGGCACAGGAAAAACATCCACTTACATCACAGGGTGCAAATATTTGTTTGCTGTTGTTGTGGGGATATTTTCCAAAAGCAAAACCCAATGTTTCCAGGGTATGTCTGACGGTCATCCTATCAAACACGGTGAAGGTGTGCCCATCTACCGTTATGGATATTCTGTTCCTTGTTTTGCGTGGGACCATCTGGACAACAGAATGGGGGCAGGCTAAAAAACAGGCCCCACAACCAAAACACTCGTCATCCGTATCCTTTCCCTTATGGCACACCGATTCTGTGCAGAAACCGCACGCTGTGCAGCCGGTCTTTTTTGCGAAAAAACTCATCTACAGTGCATGCAAAATAGGTTTGCTCTATATATACTTCTAAAAAAAGTCTAACTTTCTAACTTTTTCCAATATCTTTTTGGCATCTCTTGCGCCAGTGCCAACGCTCCACTGGCACCTGCAAAAAGAGGATCATCCACCGTACTTACCTGGGAAGCGCCATAGTCTTTTAATTCACCTTTTATATATTCAGAAATACCTCTAATCTGACTTCCACATCCAGCAAGAACAATATTGCCTCTTATTTTTTTCTGAAATTCAGGATCAACCCTGGCTATCATTTCGGTTATGGTCTCAACAATTGGCGGCAGAATACTTTCGCAGGAACGTTTCATCTCATCTGTGATATCGTGTATCACTGGTTTGCCGTCTACCGGGATTTCAACCTTCACTTGATTGACACTGTTTCCCACAAAACTGTTTTGCTCTTTAAAGATACGAACCATATTCAGATTAAACATCGAATCAGGAAACTTCTCGCTTAACAGGTTGAACAGTTGTTGATCAATATAATCCCCAGCGGTCAAAATGGTCTTTTGATCATCTTCTGTGGGAATCGTCCCATGCATCACACAAAAATCAATGGTACCTGCTCCAATATCAACAATCATAGCATTATTCAGCAAACTCATCCCATAGGCGACCGCAAAAGGCTCGGAAACCACCATGGTGGAGTGAACAAAATCTGAAATACCCTTTTTGATTGCTTTCTTATTCACTTTAAACGCTTCAGCCGGTACACCAACCACTGCGAACACCTGTTGATCCTTTGCTGGTTTTACCAATCCAATGAGATGACGGATCAGCTCTTTTACCGATTCCTCTTCCCTTTCAGTCCCCTCCTTAACGACTCCATGCTCAAGGGGCCGAAAGATATCCATGGAGAGCCTGTACTTAAGCGCTTCAGTACCAAACAGAACAGACTTCCCAATCACTTTTTCAGCAATAAAATCTTTTGGCCAGCCCACATAACTTTCAATCCAATTCCTCTTCCCATTACTGGCTACAATGGCACTGCTGGATGTTCCAAGATCAATCCCAACATATAAATCCTCCTTTTTATTGGTCTGAGATTCTTTTTCCTCCATATTACATCTCCTTTAAATCTATATTTTTATTTTTATTTAAATAACTCACGATACCTTCCTCCAGGTACCCTGCAATCTCTTCTCTATAGTGTTCTCTATTTAGTTTCTTCTCCTCATTGGTGTTGCTTAGACATGTGACTTCGGTGAGAACACTTGGGATATCAACGCCTAAAAGCACAATGAACGGGGCTGTCTTGACCCCCCAATTTTTAACATACTTATTTTGCTTCCTGATATTTCTATAAAGACTTTTTTGAATATAAAGAGCAAGGGATTTTGATTCCTGCGTTTTTAACGTATTTTCAATATTCTGGATGATCTCTTTAAAATCATTCAACGTATATTCTGTTCCCTTGTTTTCTTTCTCCGCGAGCAATAGGGCTTCCTTATCTGTATGAGGGCCAAAGTAGTAAGTCTCGATGGGATTGATTGGCTTTTTGGGGATATAGTTAATGTGTATGGAGATAAATAGATCGGCTCCATAATAGTTGGCAAACTCGATCCTGTCCTCAAGGGATAGTGTTATATCTTCTTTCCTGGTTAACAGAATCTGATATCCCTGGTGTTTTATCAGTCTTTCCCTTAACTTCCTGGCAATATCCAGTGTGATATCCTTTTCTTTTGTACCCAATTTGCCAACAGCGCCCTTATCCTCCCCTCCATGGCCAGGATCAATCAATATCCTTTTTACTTTGAGACCAAAAATTCTTCGTAATGGCATCTCCGATTCACTAAAAAAAGTGGAGTACTTAGAAGGAGCCAGATTATTCCCATCTGCTTCATTAAACTCTGGAGTGCTGTCCTGGCTGGTGACCCTGGATTTAACTGAACTGGCCTGATTATCCCGGGAGATTGCTCGCTCAAGGAAGGCAAAATTTGTTAAAATGAAATAAATGAGTATCGCAAAAAGAGTAGCAAAACCAATGATCCCTGGTTTTATCTTTTTTCGCCGTTTTTGAGTACTATTGGCTTTTCCTATCATTCTCATATTATCTTTATAGACCTCTCGGAGAATGGCGCCTTTTATCTTCTCTTCTTTTCTTGCTAAACTCAAAAATCTCACTTTATACCTGCTTATAAACATCTTTAAACATATTCCTACTTTTCCGGCATATATATAACATAAAAGATTAAGTTTTTCAAATATACTTAAAATTTACCTAGAAATTCTAATTTTGGAGTGATGGAGTTATGGCAAATCAAATCGAATGATGAATGATGAACGATGAATGATGAAAGAAATCCTATATTTTTTAAAAATCTGTGTAAATCCGCGAAAATCTGCGGCTAAAATTAAAATTGTTGGTCGGAGAGCTCCATATGCAGGGTGTGCACTCAGCGATGCTTGATAAATGTGCCCTCGTTGAATTCTTTAAAGGCCAGACTCAGCTCTTCCTGGGTGTTCATGACAATGGGTCCTCCCCAGGCCACTGGTTCGCCGAGAGGTTCACCAGAAACCAGCAGGAAGCGGAGTCCCTGCTCTTTAGAGGTAATGGAAACGCTCTCTCCATCCTGGAAAACCACCAGATGTTCGTTAGACACTGTTTTCTCTATTTGCGCGTCAAAGAAGCCCTCGCCTGTGATGATGTAGGCAAATGCCTTGTATCCCTTTTTTATTGCATACTGCCATTTATAGTTGGATGGCAGGGTGACATCCAGGTATTCGATATCCACGACAATATCCTGAACAGGTCCAGAAACACCGTCCACCTGGCCCGAGATGACGTTTATGGTTACTCCGTCGGGTCGTTGAATTTCTGGAATATCCTTCTTATTAACATCGCGGTAACGGGGTTTCATCATCTTGTGGGCTTTTGGTAAGTTGACCCACAACTGAAAACCCTGCATCAAACCGTCATATTCCCGGGGCATTTCCTGGTGGATGATTCCTGAACCAGCAGTCATCCATTGAACGTCACCGGAATATATGGTTCCGGAATTACCTAAGGAATCACCGTGTTCCACCACACCGTTGAGCATGTAGGTAACGGTTTCAATGCCCCGGTGGGGATGCCAGGGGAATCCCGCCATGTAATCCTCCTTTTTGTCAGACCCAAAATGGTCCAGCAGCAGGAAGGGGTCTAACAAGGGAACCTCGTGATAGCCGAACGCTCGTTTGAGTTTCACTCCAGCCCCTTCGATGAAGGGTTTGCTCTTCAAAATTTTATCTATCTTTCTATTTTTAGTCATTTTTTGTCCTCCTAAAAATTTTTTTATGATGTTATGTACGTTCATAAGAAAAAAATAGTTTTTAGAGTCTCCACTTTACCCCCAGATATCCGTATAAAAAACATGAAATATAGGAGAATCTTATGAAGAGAAAAATTACAGTTATTGGGCTGTTATTTTTTATTTTTTTATTTTTAATTGTCCTCTTACCCGGGGCAGCGGATAATCATTCACCGGCAGAACCCAACATCAGTAGAACGGAAACGTCGGCTGGGCTGTTTAATCTTTTGAGAGAATTACTGGTACGTTCAGATTTAAAGGAAGATAAAATCATTAGTGTCAGTGAAATACAAAAATTTGAAGCCCTTTACACAAAATTTTACCATCGCCCACAACTAATAACAGAAGCCGTTTTACCTGTTATGTATAACAATTACAAAACATACAATGTTCTAGTAGATTTCATCGAGAAGATCCCGATACAAAAACCCGAAACCGTCTTAAAGCTTTTTCGATGGGTTGAGAATTTCCAATGGTTCAAGGAAGAAGATAAAGCATTATATACTTCATCCTTCCAGTCTCTTCTGGAACTTTTTTCCCATGCGGCAAGATATGCGCCGGAACGAAACAACTACGATGATCTTGTGGGGAAAATGGTGGATATCCCATTCGACCGCAGCCTCTTTTATGATAAAATTTTTGAATTCCTCGAAATAGAGTTAAATATTGAACTGGATAAAAAAAACCTTATTGATTTTGTACTGGAAGGTATAGACAACCAGATACTGAATATCGACAATATCGATTATGAATTTTTGATAAAAGATATATATAAAAAAAATATAGAAGCGATTTTTCAAACCCAGGGAGTATGTTCCCTGTCAACGCTTCTGAGAATCAACCAGCTATTTGACCGGTTGATATTAGAGAGAGAGAACCTGTCCACAGCCAATGATATCGTCAACCGCATCAGCGAGCTTTTTAACCAGTTACCCTATGCTGAGATTAGTAAAGAGGCACCCAAATCCATACGGGAGCGGGTGATGTCCTATTCAAGAGAGAGTTTAAATAAAGACCTGAAGATATTAGATGACAAAATAAGTACCATTGCACCCATTTTAGAGGTAAAATCGTACATAGAAAAAATTAAAAAGAATTACCTGACCTATCAGTTAAGAGATTACCTGCTGACCCTGGTTTATGCTGTTAATGCGAAGAATCCGAAGCTCAGGATATTTTTTAATCCTAACATGGTGCGGCTCCATGATTTTGGCGATCATAAAGACCGTACGGCTTGGAACTACAGCGGATCGCCCTCCCTTACGGATTATCTTTCAGGTCACTATTTCAGCGGTGGCCTCTCCCGGCTGAATCTTGCCTTTGCCGCCAAATGGCAAGATCATCTGTTCAGCCAAACCTATATCCATGATTCTGCCCATGTACAGTCGGTTCTTACTAACCTTTTGGACTTATACCCTCTCCCCCCAATTGACCAGATCGTCACCTATAATGCCTTACTAGTAGACTTCGGGCTGGAACTGCTGCGGAAATCCAGGGATAATGAAGTCGTGAAGGAAGAGGTAATGACGGAATTAAGCACCATTACCACCGGATATCATTATCGTAAAGCAGTCCATTATTTAACCGGGAAATCCAGAGATCACAATCTCTTTTTTAGTGAGATTAAGAAGCTGGGTGAAAGATTCTTTAAAAAAAGAAAATATTTAGAAGATTCCACATACAAGAGGCAGTTAGAAGCCTTTACCCGAGAACCCCTGGTTGCCATGCTTAAAAACCAGGCTCCCTGGTTCGGAAATATTTATTACCACACGTTTGGAAACTTGAACCCACAGCAATTCAAGATATTTCCCCAGGGTGTAGCCAATCTTTTTGAAAGTGGGTGGACCAGTGGGGAGATGATCGATGAATTTAAAATCGCACTGAGTTGGCACCTCCACAAGAAAAACACACCCACACTCCTCCTGGGACAGATTCTCTATTCATTCATCATGAAGACAGCCCCCCTGTCTTTCAGTCAGAATCATGCCAACGATTATTTTTCTACCTATTTTTTATTTAAAATATTTAATGATTCCTATGTAAAAAGTATATTGAAAAAATTACAAGAGCAGGGATATATGAGGTTAAAATGAAAATAAGACGATTTAGAATTGTGATATTTGTTTTGCTGCCGGTGCTCTGGTGTACCTGGCCATTGTATGGAGATAATTCGGCTGCTATACCCGGGGATATTCACCAAATCTGTATTTATACGAATTTCTTTCATACTAATCCGAATTTCTTTCACAAAAATCCATCCGAAGATTTTTTCTACTATTTAAATGACCGGATGCTTTTTATGGAAAAACCGGATGGGAAAGTGTTAGTGAGTGGATTGAGAAACAAATTACTGAAGATTGTCCGCAGGCATAAAGTAATAAAAAAATCCCTCCAGCATCAGCGAGTGATACAGGATAAGAACAATATGATTACCATTGATGTGGCGACCCCCGATGGATATAAGAAAGCCTCAACCATACTGAATCTACTGGGGCTTCGTTTAACAAAATTCCCTGGTGGTGAATATCACATTGCCCGGAATCTGGCATCAGGGGATATTGATTATTTCCATTTTACAGGTCTCGAAAGTAGAGCAATCGAAGAACAGTTAAACAAAACCCTTCACCTTCATCTGGAATTAAAAGAGAGTGAAATACCCATCCCATGGGATTATGAGTTTCTCCAGGAGATAACCGGATTGAAAATTGATGGTGCATCCTTTTTTGAGACAATGTTGAAGAATGAACAGTTCTCTTTGTTATTGGGAGTTCTCTACCGTCTCTCGGATAAGGAGATTAATCATATTTCGAACCTGGTAAAAGTCCCACGCTTCGGTGCCTGGAAGAAGATATACAATGATAAAAAATTCTTAATGGGGATGTTTGTTTTGTCCGATGGCCTCCGAGTGACTAAAAACGGCCAATGGGCCTTCCCAGGGGGTAACCCTGCCAAGGCTTTCTGGTATCAACTGGCTGAAAAAGACCATAAAAAATCACCGCTATCTTCATTGGAATTTCTACACAACCTGGCCACTAAAGATGAGGGGAAATTAAATTATCTATACCTCTTTTCTACTTTCCTTCCGCCAGAAGCTCAAAAGGCTTTGTTTACGGGTATTAATGCTCAAAGATTTCAAGGGATATACCATTTGATATCCTTAACAAGTAAGGAAAAATTAAAGGCGACCCAGTTCCCGGAAATTAAAGATTCCAACTTTTATACCCTACTTTACTCCTTACGTATGAAGGACAATGCATTTCATTTTCCACATGGAGTGGATCACTGGTTAAGGGTAATCAGATTTTTAGATGAGGAGGCTCGCAAGGGGCCGGAAACCAAACGTAGTGATTTAGCAATCACAGAAAAACCCTCCACCTTCATCCGAAAATTGAAAAAAAAGTATTTGATAGGTAAAAGAAAAGGTTACTATTTAAAAATCAATAGTGGGGCAAATTTTTTTGATGGTGGTGACTTTAACAACATGATCGATTCCAATGAATCTTTCTATAAAGGCCTTGATGTACCCATTAAAAAGTCTCCCTTTTTCTGGTCTTTTGGGGGTGAGTACGGGTATTCGGTGGGGAAATTTTCTTTTGGTATTGAAACAGGTTGTATTGTTAAAAGTTTCACAATAAAAAATCATTTGACTTTTCATTTTCCCAGTCAAGGATACCATACCCGTCGTTTCACGGCATTTCCTGTTTTGTTAAACATTTATTCTAAAGTTTTTGATACGTCTTTTTTAAGAGCCAATATATTCCTGGGTGGAGGAATATATTTTGCCAAATATAAAGAAGACATGGAATTTACATCACGTCAAAATTCCACCCACCCTTATTTCAGCTATATACAGTATGAAGTTTTTGTCGAAAAGAGTAAGGATCTGTCTTTCGGTTTTCATGTGGGCACCTCATTGGACTTTTTCGTTTTAAAAAAACTAGCTTTTTTTTTGGAAGCAAGGTATCGATTTGTCAATTTCTCCGACATGTATGGGGAAGGAAGATTTGGAGACAACTTTTCACTGATAGATTATGAAGGTGAATTAAATGTCGATGCCAGCGGCGGAACAGGGAAAAACGATCTCTACCTCGGCTCGTTTGGTTTTACAGGCGACGAAACGGATCTCCAGAAGGCTGAATTTAACCTAAAAGGACTCTCGCTAAATGTGGGATTCAAATGGTTTTTATAGATGTCGTTTTCTGAACAGCCATAATCCGATAAGAAAATAGACAATTGTAACTATTCAGTTTAGAGTTGAAATTAAATATATTAAAAATAAGGCCCAGAAATATTAACTCGTGCTTCGTAGCGAGGCTACTTCGCAGAGTAGTATTTTTTTTAGTTCAGAATTAATAAAATTAATATTTTATGCCATATATATTAAAAATATTAAAGTGTTTTTACATTCATTTACGTAACATTGCCCATACAGAAAGTCTGTGTTTGGGAACGTTTCCTTCATGGACAACGTTGAATCCATGCTTCTCATAGAAGTGAATATTCTTTTCGTTGTGTGTCTCAAGATAACAGGGGGTGTCAGCAGCATGGGCCGACGCCAGTACCGGCTGCATCAATTTTCCTCCAATTCCCTTTCCTTGATCAGACGGATCAACCCCAATTGCCCATAAGTACCAATGAGGACCCGGTGCATGGTACGTATGTAACTGACCTGTATAGGACATGTTGTCATTAAATCGGCGATAGGCAGCTAAACCAAACCGTAAAACGATTAGATGTAAACCGGTTCGGACGATTCGACCAAAGGTAAGCTCAGTATTGTCGGGAGGAAGCCAACATAGGACACCTTCTTTCTCTAAAGTGGTATAAACCGCACCATATCGCAGCGAATAATTCACGACTTTTTGCATAAGCCATTGCAATTCCCTGGACCGCTTTTTTTCATCGGGGAAAACAAAGCGGTAAAAGGGGTCGTTTTGAAAGGCTCTGGCAAGAATATAAGCGACAGTGTCCTGGTCAGGTGGGTTTAGTTGAATGATGTTATTATCTCTTTGCATGTTAAACTCCAGGTTGTATAAAAAGCGGGACAGTCAAGTTGTTCTACTTTTCTTTCTCTGTTAAACGGGCCATCCAGAGATAGCAGTATTCCTGCCAGACACTTTTGCCCTCCCGATGAGTGCCTTGTTCCTGGAATTCCGCCAACCATACGCCACCTGGACCACGTCGAAGAATTCCTGGTTTTTTTAGAAAAGGCGACCAGCAAGGGAATGGTTTTTCCTCTCTTACTCCATTGACTTCCCACTCGGCAATAAGAGTGCTGCTGGGAGTACCATCGGGCCTGGTAAAATTCTGTACCTGGTCCAGGTAAATGACTTTTTGTTTTGTGGGAAATTTGTCATCTGGCCAGTGCCAATCTTGCCTATCTTTTGAAAGTTCTTTGGCGGTTATGGTTCCCTGGGCGATCCTGCCGGTGAATTTAAAATGGCGCAGTTCGTTGCCGTATTTCAGATGCGGTGCTTTATACTGGATTTTAGTCAAACCTTTGAGTTTATCTTTGGTAGCGGCCTGGGCAATCTTTGAACCAGCGGTCGAAGGGACAGCAGAGGGCAGCAGTCCCAGCATCCCCCGGATTTGGGCAGCCAGGTCGTCGAGGCCGGTTGTATCCTGTACCAGGCTGTATTCTACGGTTCCTTCCCCTGTTACGCTGCCCTTTTCGTCGACATGAAAGAAGAATTGGGTCTCATGTTTTACGATAAGGGTCAGCAAACGGTGACGGAAACGTACTTCTTCGCTGGCCCCTCGACCTGTCCAGGTGCCCCTCAGTTCCTTAATCACATCATCTAAGTTCATATCTTCAGGAGATTGATGCTTGTCTTTAGCCTCCTGGGAAAAGAGAAGACCGGAAAATGATATAATGATAATACATATTAAAATGTTAATTAATACATTTTGCCTGTTCATATTCGTACTCCTAAGTTATTATAATCACAGCCATACCAGGTATTCTACCACACTTTCTTCTCAAAATCATATTGAAATATTTCATTTTTTCATATAAAATATAGGTGTTAAAAGAACAATCTTTTTATTTTTCGAACTTTTCATTCAATCAAGCTTGAAAGGAGAAGCGACATGGCTAAAAAACCAGAGGCACAATGGTTGGTACAATTATTAAGGCATGTTGAAGGACATATCGAGGAGAGCACCCTGGCCAAAATTCTTGAGGAACGAGGTCGCAGCTGCATTGGAACGACCCTTATCAATAAAGCAAAAAATGCTGCCAAAGATACAAAAAATATGGATGAATTCCTGGAAAATCTGGCGAAAGTCTTTCCTTATTTGAAACGAGAAGGCGAGAAAGTCTACTTAGTATACCCCAAATGTTTCTGCCATCATCTAAAAGGCTTTAAAGGTGATGTACCCAGCACATATTGTTACTGTTCTGTGGGTTGGGTCAAAGAGATGTTTGAACAGGCATTGGATAAACAGATAGATGTAAAACTGGAGGCCTCGGTTTTGCGAGGCGGTGAGATGTGTAGGCTCAGGATTTTTGTGTAATATCTATATTCTACGTTATTGGGGTTGTATTACTCCTTAAGGCTAAATTATCTATAAATTTAAAGTCTTTCTGGTTAAATGTCCATAATGGTAGCTTCTTTATAATCGCACTTGCAGCTATTATTGCATCTGGAATAAGTAGTCCATGACTGAGGGAATACTTTTTCATCAATTCCATGGATTTCTTTGATATTTTCCGGCTAATCGAAATAATTTTAAACTTTTTTAAAAATTTATTAATTTTTTCTAACTCTACTTTATCTCTTGAACCCTGAATTAACTCCATGTAAACGATAGAACTGAGGAAAATCTCTATCTTAAGTAATTCCTGGTGTAACTGTTTGTTTCCTCTAAATATATCAATAAAAATGCAGGTATCAACTAAAACCTTTTCCATGTTGATTCCCTTAACTCTTTCTGAATCATTTCTGAAGAAATGTTTTCGGTAAATCGATCTTTCCAGATTCCCACAATATCATCTTCTTCATGTTCATTTTTTGTTATCTTCTTTTCACTTGTATCTTTGATAATCTGGATTATTTTTTCAACAGCTTTATTATCTTCGAGCTTGTATTTCAATTTTATATTTCCAGGCACTGTGATATTAATCGAACCCATTGTTTTACCTCCTGTTTTAATATTAATTAAAAAATGTCATTCTGTCAAGTATAGACGATGAAGATCGAGATTTTTTTATCTCAGCGTCGCCTGGGATTGAGAGGGACTATTTTGTTGAGCGGCAGCGATCCAATATCCATTGGCTGGAACGATCGACCGTCCCAGTATAAAAAGAGCAAATTGGGAGCGTTTAATGGATATTGCATATCGAAACGCACGGCCAGCACATCGCTGCGATCTTCCAGTAGTTTGATTAACGTCGCGTCAAACAGGTTGTTTCGGTATACATTGCCCTGTTCCAGTTCCGGATGGGTGCGAAAGGCCCCTGCCATGAAATTAGACAGCCACCCTCTCCTGTCCATGTGCAGAATAAAACCAGAATCCCCTGAACGCTCTATTGATGCCTTTGCACTGTGAGCCGATAGTATACGTATGTCCAGGGACCGCTGGGTATGATCTTCCAGGATTGTGGGCAGCATCAAGAGCGAGAAGAAACTGCGGGTGTTAAGGATGAGGAGATGTTGGGTGGAGCTTTTGATATGAGGCACAGCAGTCAAAGGGTCTTTAAGGAATTGGGCAGACGTTTTCATGTAGGAAAAAGGCGTTATTATGGAGAAAATGACGCCCAAAAAAATCACTCCGATGAGAAGATACCACCCAAAAATGCGGGTGATACGGGGCGCGCGTGAAACGGTCGGGGTGAAACGTCTGGCCAAAAAGGAAATCTCCTGCACCAACAGGGCTATAAGTATAGAGGCAAAAACATAGGGGAAGTAGAGTGACCGCTCACCAGCGTCTGTGCCCAACTGCGGCAGCAGCGCAGCAAGGTACAGGAGAAACGCCCAGATTACCAACATTTTTTTGCGGTATGGCCGCAGTGCCCAAAGGAATAAAACGAATGCCAGGAGGCCAATGACGGCCAGGGTCGGTAATAATTCGGGCAGAAACATCCCGATGCTGGGAAAGATGGGCGACAGGGTGGCAAGCCACATGACAGGTAAATGAATGACCAGGTGGGAAAGGTATCGACCCGGATTTGCCAGGGGATCGATATAGCTGAGGTTATTCATTCCTCCCAGGTTCAAACCCTGGTAAAGTCCTAAGTAAATGACCAGCAGGCCAAGGGCCGGTGCCCATGAAAGGGGATCGCGGAGGAATGCTGAAATCCTTGTTCGAAGTTTTCCAGGGTTAAGGGAAAAAGAAATTTTTGCCACACCCTGTGGAAAAAAGAGGGAGGTCAGTACCAGTGCCAGGGGTGCAATGGCAGCGGTTTCTTTGCAGCCCAGTGCCACCAGCATGGCCACTAGCGTACCAAGAAGAGCCGCGGGTCTGCGTTTTCCCAGGAAAGATAGGTGGAACAAAAGCGAAAGGCCGACAAAAAACACGCATAGTACATCGGTAATACAGGAAATAAATCCCACAGTCATGCTGTGATCTTCGCAGATTACAAAGGCAAGGCCAGCAAGAAGTGGTATTAAACGGTAGGAGCTGAGTCTTTTAACCAGGAGAAAGATCAGGAATCCAATGGCGCCGTGTAAAAGTACAGCCAGTAGGTGCAAAGGAAAGGCTGCATCCCCGAATAGCCGGACCGATCCCTCGATAACCAGGCTTGGCAGGGGGCGAAAGAAGCTGCCCATAGCCCCGGGTTCTGCCCACCAGGGATTTCCAAACCAGGACAGGTCATCGGTTTCGCCTGACCAGGCGCCTCTCCAGCGGGAATAGGGTAGTGGGTCTTGCTCCATCGCTTTAATCATAAGAACCTCATCCCCGGTAAAACCGGAACCAAGGTAAGGCCAGTTCAAACCAAGGGAAAAGATCATCATAAGCAGCAATGTCAAGAGATAATGTTTCTTGCTTCCATTGGCTTTCTTTTCCCGATTTAAGTCGGCGCCTTCTTTTTCATACTTGCTGGTGGAATAGTGTGAACCATTCATGTCAAGAATTATATATCATATAATGAAGGATTCTTCAATAGTCCTTGCATTCATTCTCATTTTACATTAAAATAAAATATGAGAATTTTCAAAACACTGGAAAAAAAGTCCAAAACTGATAAAAATAAAGCAGGTCCCAGGGGTTTAACCGTTGGCAAACTTCTGATTGAGATGGTATCTATTGTACTGGCCGTGCTCCTGGCTCTGGCCGTGGACCAATGGAGGGAAGGACGTTCAAATGAAACGCTGGCACGGGAAGCATTGAACAGAATTGTAGCAGAACTAAAAGCCAATGTTACAGAGCTGGAAGAGGTGCTGAAAGACCATCAGGTTGTTAGTGATAGATTAAAAAATGTAATAGAAAAATTGGAAAAGGCAGAGGATGACCCTGGTATTCAAATAAATTTCAACTTCACTCTGGGTATTCTTAAACGCACAGCCTGGCAAACTGCGATTGTGACCCAGGCTGTCAGGTATATGGATTTCCAGGTGGTACAAGAACTTTCTGAAATTTACGAAGTAGTGGATATCTATAAAAGTCATATGGAAAATACCATTAAAAACCTGAGTTCCCTTAATCTATATAGTGAAGATCGAATCCCCATGCATTTTAAGGCTCTTCTACGGGATGCCCAAACGGCTATTGATTTGGGGGAAGGTTTATTAGAATCGCTCCGCAAATTCTTGAAAAAATATTGAACAGGCACTTGAAAGGATACAATGTCATTTCAGGTTTTCCTTCCACCAATTCAACCATTTGTTAACATCCAGGCCAAAATCCTGGTTGGTTATACTTTTCAAAGCAGAGGCAGCATGGGTTACCACCGTCTGATTGTTATCTTTTAAAGAAACGATGAGTGATTTTACTGAGCGGGGATCTTTTATTTTTCCCAGTGAATATGCAGCTTCCCAGCGGACAGTAGCCTCTTTATGACTTAATAAATCGATAAGAAGTTCTGTTGCTTTTTTATCACCGAAATCACCGAGTATCCTGATCCCGCAAGTCAGAACATAGGGGGCATTCTCTTGTTTTAACGTGGTGATAAGAGGTGTTACTATTTGATGGCTCTTCGTGTCTCCAAGTGCATATACGGCGGAATATCGCGTTTTGGGATTTTTATCCTCCAGAGCTTTAAATAAAATATCCAATGCTTTTTTATCTCCTATTTTGGCAAGCGCTTTGGCTGCTGTCATTTTAACATTAAAATCATTGTCATATAAGAGTACTGTGAGTCTCTCAAACTGATCTTCGGGAAGGTCCATTTTTTTTACAAAGGATACAAAATCCTTGTTTAAATTCTTTTTATGTATCCATCCTTTCTTGAAATTATTATCGACCAGGACCCAATCGTTTCTTTCCTCAATAATATGAACTTTCGAATGATCAGTGAGAGTACCGATAATTTCCCCTTCGGGATTCCCATGAATATTTGTGGAATCATGGATTAATCGTGCAGCAAGGTTAATATAAAATATTTTTTCAGGTGTATTTCCAATGCACCTGTATTCTGGATGGGTAATCCATGCGTCATCCCGGTGATCACTAATATCACACACTTTTTCACCATTTAGATCGAACAGTCCTCCCATTCTGGGACCATCGCAGCAGGTATGACAAAACAATATAAAATAGGGAAGGCTGTTATGTATCTGGATGAATAGAAAGTTTCCTTTTATTATGTTTTTATTTAACACATACCCTTCCGCATCTAATACAGTGGCTGTTGCATCACAAATCCAGGGATTCTCGGCAGCATGGACCAATTGAGTACATGAATAGGAGAGTAATACAGCAATCTTTTTATCTTTTGAGATAGCAACCTTTTTACCTTCCAGCTTATCCACGGCAGATGGGTTAATACCCTGTTTTTTATTTACCAGGGGGTCTTTCGTTTTATCGTACTTTATTTTCTTCTCCACTTGAACGATCGTTTCAATGCGTTGTTTATTTTTCTCCGGGTGTGGGGAGTCCAGTGAAAAGATAATGGTATTGCCTTTGATTAAAATCCGGGCCATCCCTTCCTGGGAATACACAAAAAGGATTCCCAGTAATAAAAACAATACCCAGAGTGGTCGGCTGCCACAACCAATAATACCCACAGAACCGGGTTTTCGTTTTTGTCTTCGTTTAATGTTCATTATTCGATATCCTCCTCTGTTACTGGCTGCTGGGGCTATAAATTTAGCGACCCAGTTTATAAAAAATATAGGGAGCAATTGTGATCCAGATCAGAACCAGGCTCCAGAGTCTCCCTTTGAGAATGTTGTAGTCTTGCAGCAGTTTACTCCAGGGATGTTTCATCACGTAATGTCCGAAGAGAAACTCAAACGCCACGGTGAGAGCCAGCCATATGAGGCCGATGGTCATGGCCTGGTTTGCGGATTGAATTTTCCATATAAGACTTAATATCCAGACACAGAGACCAAACAAAATAATGCCTGTCAGAGTTGAAATCTGATGGGCTCGCAGTTCGCCTGCAAATTTCTTATAACCTCTTTCTCTAATCGCTCCATTTATTATTGCAATAACCACCAAACCTAACCAGGCAACTGAATACTTAACAATCATCTTACATTACCTCCTAATATTAAGCACGATAGATCTTATTTTAGCCATTTGGTCAACAGGTAACGGTCGTGGTCTTCAAAACCGATTTTTCGGTAGAAACGTTGGGCGTTCGTATTTTTTCGCTCAACTTCCAGGTGAAGGGCTTTGATCCCTAGTAAACGGCTTTCTTTAGAAGCTAATTCTATTGCCCTGGTGCCAATACCCTGGCCCCGGTAGTCTTCTTTAATATAAAGCTCGTCGATAATGGCATCTCGGCCGTGATATTCTAAGCTGAAGCCAAGGGTCAGCACAATATACCCAATCACCTTATTTTCTGTTTTGATTAGCCATACACGTCCTAAAGAATCGTGATGTAGAATATCTGATAACGCTTTCCTCGCCGCACTTCTATTAAATGGGAATTGTTCAAAAGCGTAAGATTCACGCATCAATTCCAATAATATCTCCATATCAGATTCTTTTGCAATTTCGAAATCAATTTTCATGATTGCTTAGATTTTAAATTTCTTACCCCTATTTTCCTCTGGGGTTCTGATTTTTATGTGTTTTTTTGACGGTTTAATCAGTTCTCTAAGCATTCTTTATATCCGCTATTTATATAATTTGTATTGTTACATTTTAATTATAACATTAAGATTCTTTTTTTCAAAGATATTTTCTTAATTATAATGCCAAAATCTACCTTTTAAAATTAGGTAATCGAAGGATTTCGTGTTCAAAATTCAATGGTTTATTGGAGCTGTCAAAAAGCTCTTTCAAAGCCCTAAATTTTTCAACATTGAACACTGAACACTGAACATTGAACACCAAATTCACCCACCCTATGGGCGTTCTTTTAAAAATTCAATGACCTTATTCTCTATTTTATCCCTGATCTTCCGTGTTTTCTCAAGTTTTTCTTCATGGGGGCAGGTAAAACTGGAAGGGTCTTCGAGGCTCCAATGCAGACGTTGGGTCAAGCCCGGGAATACAGGGCACCTCTCTGCACTACTCTCATCGCATACTGTGATGACATAGTCGTAACGTTTTCCTTGTTTAAAGAATTCGAAAACACTATTGGTTTTATTTGCGGATATGTCGATATTTATCTCTTTCATGGCTTCCACCACTACAGGATTCAAAGTACCAGGCTCAAATCCGGCACTTTCGACAGAGAAGCGATCGCCGCCATATTTCTTTAAAAAAGCTTCGGCCATCTGGCTTCTGGCCGAATTATGCACGCATAAAAAGAGTACCTTTATCTTTTCCATGTTTGTCTCCTTGAACAGCAATACTAATACAGATTTGTTAAGGTTTGATGAATTTTAAGTACTTCCCCTTTGTATCTTTTTATCTAGCTTGCCCCCTTTTCTTACCTTAATGTCTGGGACTTTTCAAATGAAGGATTTCTTTCTATGCCTTTATCTCTAGTCCCTCTTTTTTCACTATTTGTAAAAGAGGGGAGAGTTCATCAATTAAAAATCTTTTACTACCAACTGTATAAGGTTCAATCCTGACATCGATAGACTGGCCAATTCGCCAGGTTTTCCCAACCGTTTGATCATCATTTTTGTCAAAAAGTTCAGATACCAGAAGAATATCAATGTCACTTTCTTCATTTTCTTCATCCCTGGCATAACTACCATATAAGTACGCTTTCTCCACAGGGATGCCTTCCTGTAAAAGGCGGTTTAAAAATTTTTGTATCAATGCTATAACATGTTTTTTAGCCATGATAACATCTCACTTGTCTTTAAATGGCAAAAAAACAACCCATGTAGATCTCTTTTTTTTTTTAATCAGAATTCTGGCTGTATCTGAAGCAGAATCTGCTTCTTTTACCCAATATTCGATTTGCTTTTCTATATCAACCATTTTTCTGCAAATAATCCGTTAAAATCTTTATTTCCATAACCGTATATTAGCAGAATTCGTCTAGTTTTTCAAATCGAAATATTATTTTTTAATGAGATTAGAAGCCAGACAAAAAAGAGCACATCATTCCACTATTCCAGCGATGATATCACTAAATATTGCCGTACCGGCCTGGCTATTGCCACCTGGGAAACAATGGAAGTAGTTTACGCGCTCTTCTCTTCCGATCCTTTGGAATTCAACGTATCTGTAACGAGCCTATCTTTATATTTTTCCTGAACTTCCAATAAATAATCAAAATAGGTTTGTCCTTTCTTCTTACACTCCTCTTCAATTTTTTTCCTTATATCCCTTAACTCTTGAATAATCGGATCATGGTTCATTATAGACCTCCATTAATTCTTCAGGAGTACAAATCTCCGGGCTTTTTATCCCTAACTCCAAATTAATCTTTTTTAAAAACAGGGCCGGTGCGTGCAAAAGTACAAACTACTGGGGGATGCAGCCAGAAAATGAAGATTTAATATTGACCTTAAGCACTTCATTCCTTAATGTGATTTTTTTTCATATTCCGGTAAATGCTGCGAAGAGAAACAAAACTTACCTCACCAAAAATGTCAAGTACGTACCATAGCCACGATTCATCACGTGATGGAACGCTCCGGGATAAGTGACTCTTATTCATCTCATGATAAAATTTCACCATAAAATTTGCACTTTTACACCCATCGGTCCCATTTCTATTGAATGAAAAAACTTATCGATAATGTTGAAAAAAAAATGAGAATAGTGTATAAAAACCATAAAAAAAATCAGGTGTTTTAAATGAAAAAAAAAGGGTATGTTTTTGTCATTTTAATTTTTACTCTGGTTTGTCTACTCCATTCCAACGTAGATGTAGATAAAGAGCTGTACTCACTGGTGAATGATGTGATTCAGAAATTTAAGGATATCAGTGTCAGTGGGAAAATTGATCACAAGGCATTTAACCTGTTTATTACAGAATACCTGGTGAAGGCCAAAAAGTTAAAAAAAGAGGGTAAAATTGATGCACACTTTTTTAACCGATACCGGCAAATCTTGGGTGTATTATTACTAACAATAACAAACAATCCCGAAGGAATTTTAAATCCCATTTTAAGGGATACCCTTGAAAAATTCGAGACCCTGGATGAATATATCCTGCTTCCCGAAAAATCAATAAGCAATAACCTCGCCTCGGTTGCTAGTGTAATATCCAAAGAATTGATTGATCTTCATCTTTATCTGACAAACATCAATATACCCAACCCTTATAGACAAAAACTTTTTTCAGGGGATAAAAAAACTATTCCGTTTTATGACCTTATAGAAAAAAACGGTTTTTTTTATAAAGATGGACAATCGAAGCCATTTACAGGAATTGCAATCAAAAAATATTGGAATGGGCAACTGGAGGACACCATCACATTCAAAAACGGGAAAATGGAAGGCCAGAGAGTGCAGTATCACGACGATGAGGTCAAAGCAGCTGAAGGAAACATGAAAAACAATGTAAAAACCGGTACCTGGATATACTATGATTATTCGGGAGAGGTCAAAGGAATTTATAATTGCAACCCACAATTGCGTGCGTATTTCAGGGATTATCAAAAAGATATGGAACATCAAAACTGGGAATCCGCATTAAAATCCCTGAAACAGGCAATTCGTGTAACTCCTTTACCCATCTTACAAAAATTGGGAAAGGAATTCCCCAAACATCAAAGTGTGTCATGCAAAAAATCATACAACTGGGAGGGTGCCTTAAAGTTTGCCCGAATATGGGCCAAAAAAGTCACAAGTTCCATAACATTTAACCAACAAGAAAAAGCAGAGGCTCTTTATCAACTCGGGAGTTTATGCTGGGAAAGGGTATACATGTATGAAGATAAATTGAGTAAGAAAGAGAAGGAAGAATTGATAACTGAGGGATTCCGGGCGTTAAATGACTCTCTTAAATATGACGATCCCAATTCCTTTTTATATGCCAAAATGTCATTGTTGTATCGGGAAAAGGCCAAACTGTATCCGGATCAAAAAGATAAATATTTGAAATTGGCAGCTGAAAACAAACAAAAATCGAAGGCAATTTCAAAAACGGATAAATACACCCCCTTCACATTATATGGGATCGAAGAACCAAAAGAGGAGGATACGTCTGAATCAACAAAAAAACCGGTCAATGTATATGAAATCAAAAAGGATGACCTATCGGACATATTTTCCCCGATGATCCGTCTACCACGGCCCCCCCCTCCTCCGATTCCACTACCCCCTACCCCACCCAAACGCAAAAAATAATTTAAATCAGGCAAGGTAAGGAGAGGAGAAGGGATCAGACAAGAAACCAAGTATCTATTCAATTTTAGAAATATGTATCATGCAGTTCATGTTTCACTCGCCCGTCCAGTGTCCTTAGCAACAGGCGCCACCTCCTTGAGGCTCGTTCGATCATGAACTGCATTTTACTTGCATAAACTGAATAGTTACAAAAGGGTCTGAGACAAATTTATGATCAAAACTTGACATTCCTTTTTTTTTGCGATATAATCTTACTGCTTAATAAGCAGTAAGATTAAAAGGAGGATAATATGAATGATCGACTGATTCAAT
>Ga0180438_10000207_pt1 | contig 124685 bp, 129 predicted proteins | sample SS_ome_12_FD_132455 | JGI IMG/M metagenome (GOLD analysis project Ga0180438, IMG submission 132455) | Hypersaline lake sediment archaeal communities from the Salton Sea, California, USA - SS_3_D_2 metaG | ecosystem: Environmental > Aquatic > Non-marine Saline and Alkaline > Hypersaline >... | reverse complement strand
TGAAGCTCCATGGGCTAACGCCCATGGCATCCACAGTTTCAGTCTTTCCGTCAAGCGGAAAGACTGCACCGAAGGCCATTCATCCACGCCCTTACGGGCGTGGCCTTCTGGTGCATGGGTAAACAATTCAAGAATATGAATAGAGATGCGAAAATAATACTTTTAGCGCTTTGTCTTCTTATCATGGTCGGGATAGTCATGATTTATTCCTCAAGCGCGGTTTATGCGTACGGCAAATACGGCGACAGCATGTATTTTGTCAAGAGGCACCTTATGTATCTGGCGATGGGGCTTATTCTTGCGATATTTTGCATGACGGTGCCCAGCAGGAAAATAGCCGATCATGCAAAGTGGATAATGCTTTTTTCGATTATCCTTTTGATCTTCGTGGTCATCCCCGGCATAGGCAGGGAAGCCGGAGGTGCACGCAGGTGGATGAGGTTCGCCGGGTTCGGGTTCCAGCCGTCGGAGATCTCGAAGCTCGCGCTTATAATCTATCTTGCGGACCTGACTGCCAGGAAACGCTACCTCATACAGAATTTTAAATATGGTTTCCTGCCGCCGCTATTCATCATAGGTCTAATGGGAGCGCTGGTTCTTTTAGAGCCGGACATGGGGACGGCTGTCTCGATACTCTTTATAGGGTTTGTCATGCTGTTTATAGGGGGCGTCCGTTTAAGGCATTTAGGGTTTATTATGGCAGGCATCCTTCCGGCACTCTCCCTGGCAGTAGTCACGAAATCTTACCGCCTGAGGCGTATACTGATATTTTTCGATCCGTGGAAAGATGCCAGAGGTGCGGGGTTCCAGCTTATACAATCGTTTATAGCTTTGGGTTCCGGGGGTCTGGTGGGAGTGGGGCTGGGTCAGTCTAAACAGAAACTTTTTTATCTTCCGGAAGCGCACACCGATTTTATATTTTCCATTATCGGGGAAGAACTGGGTTTTTTAGGCAGTGCCTCTGTTTTGATACTGTTTGCCGTTTTAATATGGTTTTCTTTGCGGCTTTCTTTTAAAATCGCGGATCTTTTTGCTTCACGCGTGGTTTTAGGGGTGGCCATAATGATAGCTTTTGAGGTCATAGTCAACATAGGCGTCTCGTTAGGTGTCTTGCCCACGAAGGGGTTGCCGCTTCCCTTTATAAGTTACGGGGGGACTTCTCTGGTGTGTCACATGGCGGCAATGGGCATTCTTTTCAACATGGCAAAGGAGATTTAAGGGATATGAGGGTCATACTAGCAGCAGGAGGGTCCGGCGGGCATATCTTCCCGGCGATTTCTGTGGCGAGAGAACTTGAGAAGATGGGAGTAAGCGATATATTTTTCGTCTCAAGTAAACGCCGGCTGGACAAGAGCCTCCTCGAAAGCGAGAGGGAGAAGTGCTTCTTTCTCTCGGCCAATCCCATGCCTTTAAGGTTTAACCCTTTGCGCACCCTGGTCTTTATGTTCAAGCTTTTTGTAGACGCGGCAATTTCAGTTTTTCTTATAGCGCGCCTGCGCCCGAAAGTTGTGGTGGGTTTCGGCGGGTATTCCTCCGGGACAATAGCCTCTGCGGCCAAACTGTTCGGGATTCCCCTTATTGTCCATGAACAGAACTTTCTGCCGGGCAGAGCGAATAAAATCTTAAGTCGTTTTGCCGACCGCGTAGCTGTCAGTTTCAGGGAATCGGCTGAATATTTTCCGCAAGGCCGCACCAAAGTGGTTTATACGGGCAACCCCATCAGGCTCGATATATTGTCCAACGACAGGACAAAGTCCGCTTCCCGGCTCGGTGTGAATCCCGGCAAATTAACGGTTCTGGTGATGGGCGGAAGCCAGGGTTCATCGTTTCTGAACAGGGTAGTTTCGGAAGCGGCGCTCCGGGTCAAGAAAAAAAGGGGAGATGAAGTACAGTTCATCCATCTTACGGGAAGAAGCGATTATGAGAGTATAAAAAAGTTCTACGACGATAACGAGATCCCCGGCAGGGTTTTTTCCTTTCTGACAAGGATCGATGACGCTTATGCCGCCAGCGACGTTGCCGTGAGCAGGTCCGGTGCCGCCGCGGTATTCGAACTGGCCTATTACGCGAAACCCATGATACTTGTTCCGTATCCGCATCCGGAAAACAACCAGAGGTCCAATGCCTTGTATTTTTCGCAAGGCGGCTCTGCCATCTACAGGGAAGAGAGCGAGCTTACCCAGGATGGACTGGCAGGGGAACTCATGGATATATTGACGGACAGCGAAAGGCGCGACAGTCTTGCACGGGCTTCGGGAAGGTTAAGCGCTCCCGGTGCAGGCAGGCTTTTAGCCGAAGAAATAATAAAACTTGCGGGAGGGTTTAGCAAGAGAAGATGAGTAAGATACATTTTGTAGGAGTGGCGGGGATAGGGATGAGCGCTCTGGCTGATATACAGCTTGCCAAGGGCAACAGGGTTACAGGCTCGGATCTAAGGCCGAACAATCTTACTGATGATTTATGCCGTAAAGGCGCGAAAATATACAAGGGTCACGACTCGTCTAATGTGCCCCGGGATGTGGATTTTGTGGTGAAGTCCACGTGCATCAGGGACAATAATCCCGAGCTCGAGAAGGCGAGAGAGCTGGGAGCGCGCATTATATCAAGAGGCGAGATGCTGAAGATCCTCATGGAAGAAAGCGCTTTTTCCGTGGCAGTTACCGGTACTCACGGCAAGACAACCACCAGCGCCCTTATTGCTCATATCGCTGAACACTGCGGGAAGGATCCCACTGTCGTGGTAGGCGGTGAGATAGAGAGCTTCTCAGGCAATGCGAAGTTCGGCAAAAGCGATATGATAATCGCCGAGGTAGACGAAAGCGACGGATATTTCCGTAAGATACCTTCGACATGCGCCGTGATCACTAATGCTGAGAGGGAACACATGGAGCATTACGGTTCTTTTGAACAACTGCTAGGCGCCTATAAAGAATTCATCGAGGGTGTTGCCCCGGAAGGCTTTCTCGTATTCGGAGGAGAGGACCCCGTGCTTGGTGAGCTTGTTAAATCCGCGCGCGGTGCGGCAGTCAGTTTCGGGCTCGGCGGCGGTTTTGATGTGACGAGTTTGGATTACGATACGAGGAGATCCATAACGGGCGAGGTGATAATAGACGGGAAAAACCGCGGCAGGGTCTCCAGCACGCTCATCGGCAGGCATAATCTTAAGAATATCCTTGCGGCGATAGCCGTTTGCATCAAAATGGGCCTTGGGTTTGACCAGATCTCGCGCGCTATCGGCTCATTCCGCGGAGTCAAAAGAAGGTTCCAGACCGTCGGCAGAGTCGGGAATATAGAAGTCATAGAGGATTATGCGCATCATCCGACGGAACTAGAGTCCGTAATAGAGGCGGCCAAAGATTACGGGACGGGAAGGATCATCAGCGTATTCCAGCCGCATCGCCATTCCAGGACGAACGATTTGGCCGAAGAGTTCCTGGCTTGTTTCGATAAGAGCGATATTTTGATATTAACCGATGTATATTCGGCTGATGAAGAACCGGCGGCGGGTATAGGTATCCGCGATATATACGGTAAAATAGATAGAAGTAAATTTGAAGAGCTGGATTTCCTCGCGAAAAAAGATATACCGCGGCATATTGCCGGTATTGCTAAAGATGGCGACATAGTCCTCATATTGGGTGCCGGGGACATCCGTGAAATAGCCGCCTCGGTTGTAGGACAGATAAAGAAAAATGCTAAACGATAAAGCCAAAAAAGAGATGACAAGGTTATGCGCTGCCAGGGGCGGTGAGGTGCGGTTTGATTATCCGGTTAAACTTAACAGCACAATAGCGATTGGCGGCAATGCCCCCGTATGGTTTGTAGCGGCGTCGATTGAAGGTCTGAAAGAAGCGAAGAGTCTTTTTGAGGACTGTGAAATGGATGTGTTTATCATGGGAGGCGGCAGCAACGTCTTGATCCCGGATAGGGATTTGCGCACGGCTTTTATAAATCCCGGTCTGGGTTTTTTCAAAGAGATCAAGTTCGAAGAAGGGAGCGTTACCGTCGGCTCGGGCGTGTTTCTTAAAAGACTTATTGCTGAATGCTTGAGGAGAGGGTTTGCGTCCCTGGAGGGCCTGGTAGGTATACCCGGTACGGTGGGCGGGGCGCTGGTCATGAACGCTTCATATCGCTCTGCGATCAGCGACAGGCTGCTTAAAGTACTCGTCCTTGACGATAACGGCAGTATACGGTGGCTGGATAGAAGCGATATCAGTTTCGGGTATCGCTTCTCTTCCTTCAAGAAAGACACTTTTATACTTCAGGCTGTTTTCCGGCTTGAAGAAGATGACCCCGCTCTTATAAAAGGGAGGCTTAAGTCTTATTTTTCCGAGAAGATGAAAAAGCAGCCTATGGGTGAGAAGACTTTGGGATGCGTTTTTAAAAATCCCACGGAAGGCAAATACGCAAGCGCGGAGCTTATAGATATATGCGGTTTGAAGGGGAGCGCAAGAGGCGCCGCGGAGATCTCGGCAAAACATGCTAATTTCATTGTCAACCGCGGCGGGGCAAGTTATGATGACGTACTCTATCTGATAAAGTGTGTGCAGGAGAAAGTAGAGAAAAATTTTTCCGTTAAACTTGAGCCGGAGATAAAGATATTGTAAACTAGTCAGGATCGGTTCTGGAATTATCTAAGGAGGTACTGTGATAAGAGAAGAGGGTATGCTTAAAAAGTACCGTATAGGAGTGCTTGCCGGCGGCTCTTCGAGCGAAAGGGACATAAGTCTCAAAAGCGGAAAAGCTGTTTTTAAGGCTTTAACGGAAAACGGTTTTAAAGCCGAGTTTATCGATGTGGATGAGAAGAGTTTCTCTTCTTTGGTAGGGCGCTTGGATATAGATATTGCGTTTATTGCCCTTCACGGCAAGTTCGGTGAAGACGGTACTATCCAGAGGATGCTCGCCCGGAGGAACATCCCGTATACGGGGTCAGGACCCGAATCATCGGCTCTGGCGCTTGATAAACTGGCATCAAAAAGAAAGTTCGCCTCCAGCGGGATAAACATGCCCGATTACAGGGTGGTGCATAGCAAGGAAGAGGCAGAAGAGGCGGATATTTTTCTGCCGTGCGCGGTTAAACCCAGATGCGAAGGATCGAGTGTGGGGCTGTCGATCGCTTCTTCGATCAGCAGCTTGGAGAAAGCGATAGAAGAGGCTCTTAAGTTCGGTGATGATGTCATCATAGAGAAATTCATCAGCGGCAGGGAAATAACAGTCGGGGTGCTTGATGAAGAAGCCCTGCCGCCGGTAGAGATCAAAGCTTTAAACGGGGTATATGATTTTAATGCCAAGTACCAGTCAGGTGAGACTCTCTATATCGTTCCGGCAGAACTGGAAGAGGGCCAGTATAAGCGCGCGCAAAAGGTGGCGCTTGGGGCACATAAAGCTTTGGGATGCGAAGGGTTTTCGCGGATTGACTTAAGGCTCTCGGATGAAGGCGAATTTTTCGTCCTTGAAGTCAACACGATCCCGGGCCTTACTGAGAGGAGCCTCCTTCCCATGGCAGCCAAGGCGGCGGGCCTGGATTTTCCGGAGTTATGTCTCAGGATGCTTTATAATGCATTAAGAAATGAAAGGAGAGAAGAAAAGTGGCAAAAAGAAGAGCTTCTAAAAAGACGGGCATAAAAAAACGTCCGTCAAATTTTTCATTCGGCGGAGTGCTATCCGCCAGGAAAGTCCTTATCTTTGTTTTTTGCATAGTTTTGACAGGAGCGGCCGTTTACGGCGCGCGTTATTATTTTCTTAATAGCAAGTTTTTCGAGATAAAGGAAATCGTGGTAAATAAGGACCGCGGGTATTCTTTTGGCTATGGCGAGAACAAACTGCGGCAGCTTTATCTCGGGCGGAACATATTTACCGTTGACCTGGCGCAGGTACAGACGCTTATTAAAAACGACTTTCCTTACCTTAAGAAAGTCGAAGCCAGAAGGAACCTTCCTGAAGCGCTGGAGGTGAACATCGTGTCGCGTGAGCCTGCGGCCGTGATAGATACCGGCGGCGGGATAGTCATAGATTCCGAGGGTGTGGTCCTCACCATAGGGGAAGAGACAGGCAGCCTCATCAGGATAAAAGGGATGAGTTTCTTCCTGAATATGCCCGCAAGAGGCGAGAAAATCGCAAATAAATCTTTGGATGCGGCGCTTGTCCTGCTTGATGAGATTAACAGGAAACTGCCCCCCGCAGCCAGAAAGGACATGGAGTACATAGACCTTTCACAGCGGAACAACATAGTGGTAGAGCTTAGCGGCGTCCCCATTAAAATGGGTACGGAGGATTTTCCCGAAAAGATAAATAAACTGCGCCGGATACTCGCGGATCCCAATATAGACATGAAAGATATAAATTATATCGATCTCAGGTTCGAAGACGCCGTAATATCGCCGAAATGATTTTTTAACGCAACTTTTCACAAAAAAGAAGGAAGTGTATGGGGCATTGTTTTGCGGTCATGGATGTAAAGTGTCATGAAGTTACCGCTGTTCTGGCTGAGTGGGGAAAGAACGATGATTACGCTCTCAAGGGGTTTTGCCGCACCGGCTCGAAGGGTTTCCAGAGGGGCATGGTTGTTGATGAAGCGCTGGCCACGGATTCCATAGCCAGGACCCTTGCTAAACTCAAAGAAAGGACAGGCAAAAGAATCCATGAAGTGTACGCCGGAGTGAGCTCTACTTCGGTGAGTATAACTCCTTCCTCCGGGGCGGTGCTTCTTTCCAGGTACGGCAGGGAGGTTTCCCTCCAGGACATAAAAAAATGCGTTGAGATAAGTTCCACCATAAAAGTGCCGCTGGAGAAAGAGGCGCTTCACAGGATCATCCGGGGTTTCTCCATAGACGGGGAGAGACAGGTGAAAAGCCCCTTAAACCTGGAAGGCGTGAAATTGGAGGCTTTTGTCAACGTCCTTACGATCAGCTCATCTATCGTGCGTAACATGGCGAAGTGTATCTCTCAGGCGGGGTTTATCCCCGGGGGATTTGTTTTTAGCGGTCTTGCTTCGGCGCTGAGAGTCTTAGCCGAAGACGAGAGGCAAAAAGGCACCGCGCTTCTAGATATAAGCAGGGACCTTACGGAAGTCATGCTCTTCCGGGACGGGCTCTTAACGGAATGCAAGGTTTTTCCGGTAGGGGAAAGTGATATTCACCTGGAAGGCTCGGGTATCGACAGAAAAGAGCTCGAGAAGCTGGCACACCAGATCGTCTCGCTTGCGGCATGGCCTAAGATCAATAAAATCGTTCTTATCGGAAGAGCGGCTCTCATGGAGGAGATGGTAGAAAAGCTGGAGAATATTTTTAAAATCCCCACCACGGTCGGCAGCTGTGTGGCAAAACCGTTTGAAGATCTGCCGGCGGCAAGAAGCGGGTATATAGCAAGCCTCGGAATACTTGACTGGCTTCAGGAAGAGAAAAACCGGAAGCGCCGGGAAGGTAACATTATTAAAAGAGGATTTAATAGAACCCTTGCCTTTATTGACAGGTATTTTTAGACAGTGTAAGTGAAGCTCCATGGGCTAACGCCCATGGTATCCACAGTTTCAGTCTTTCCGTCAAGCGGAAAGACTGCACCGAAGGCCATTCATCCACGCCCTTACGGGCGTGGCCTTCTGGTGCATGGGTAAAATTATACGTGTTTTGAACTGTTACCCCGGAAAATCCGCATAAATCGCGCCCGATTCCAGTTTGAAAAGATAGAGGTACTTCCCTCCTCTCTAATGCATTGACAGCCGCGTCAAATTATGATACTTTTAACCATTAATAATATACGCGCCAGGGAGGCATATAAGTCGTGCGGGACATAAAGCTGGGTATAATCGGCTGCGGGAATATGGGTAGTGCGATCGTTGAGGGGATAATTGCCAAAGGGATCCTTCCATCTGGAGCTATCTCTTTAAACGATAAGGATATAGAGAAAGCCGCTCATCTGGAAAGCAAAACGGGAGCTGTAAGAGGGGATATACTAGAGGTGGTACGCACTTCCGATTATTTGATTGTAGCGGTTAAGCCGCAGGACTTTGAGGATCTCTTTAAGAAAATATCAAGCGATATTAAAAAGCAGACGGTTATATCTCTCATGGCAGGCGTTAAGATGAGCGCCCTCATCGAGAGAATCGGCAGAAGCGTACCCGCGGCAAGGGCTATGCCGAATATGGCCGCCTTTATAGGCGAAAGCATAACATGCATTTCGTTCAATAGTAGCGTTAAGAACAAAGATGAAATAAAGGATATTTTTTCGGGCATTGGAAAAGTGCTTGAGATGGAGGAGAGTCTTATGGATACCGTAACAGCTGTTTCCGGGAGCGGTCCGGCGTATCTGTTTTATCTCGCTGAGGCAATGATAGAGGCTGCTATAGATATGGGGCTTGATAAAAAAACGGCGAGAGATCTCGTCGCGGAGACGCTTTATGGTTCCAGCATGCTTCTGCGGAAAGAGGCGGGTGCTGCCAGCGAACTTATCAAGAAGGTCGCTTCCAAAGGCGGGACCACTGAAAGTGCGCTCAAGGTTTTTGATGAAGAAGCTTTAAAATCCATCATAAAGCGTGCGATGCTCAGGGCAAAAGAAAGGTCCGAGGAACTGTCTAGGGGGTAAAAGGATGTTTATTCTTGGTGAACTTTTGCGCAGCCTGGCGCTTCTGGTATCTTTAGTTTTCAATATCTTGTTTTTTGTGCTGGTGATAAGGATCGTTCTTTCGTGGGTGGGCGCGGATCCTTACAATGAGATAGTGCAGATTATATACAGGGTCACCGAACCCATACTGGCGCCGTTCAGGAGGCTTCCCCTCAAGATGGGCGCAATAGACTTTTCGCCTATTATCGCGTTTTTGGTGCTGAGCGTTCTGAGGAACTTCATAGTCAACGTGCTTTACCAGATCGCGTATAGGCTGGGATAGGGCCTGGCATGAAAATACAAGTAAAGGTTATTCCCAAATCGTCGCGAGAAGAACTGGTTGCCTCGGGAGATATAATAAAAGCGTATGTTAAGGAAGCGCCGGATAAAGGCAAGGCGAACAAGGCCCTTATAGAGCTTATAGCCAAAGAGTACGGCATAAGAAAAAGTAACGTGAGGATAATCAGGGGAGAGACTTCCAGGGACAAAGTTGTAGAGATAACAGGGGACATGCGAAGACCAGAAACAAGGAAGAGGTAAAAATGGGTAAAATAGGCGTGATCGGCGGCAGCGCTCTTTATGACATGGAAGACCTTAATGGCGCGGCGAAAAAGAACGTTAAAACGCCTTTTGGCGAACCGTCGAATGAATACATTATAGGCGAGCTCGCCGGTAAGGAAGTCGTTTTTCTGCCGCGTCACGGCAAAAACCATCACCTCCTTCCCACGGAGATAAACAACCGCGCCAACATCTATGGTTTCAAGGTGCTGGGGGTAAACCGCATAATTTCAGTGGCTGCGGTGGGCTCTCTCAAAGAGGAAGTGCATCCCTTGGACGTGCTTCTTGTCGATCAGTTTGTCGACAGGACCAATCAGGGGAGGCCGACTACGTTTTTCGGGGAGGGGATAGTCGCGCACATCCCTTTTGCGGAACCTGTATGCGACACTTTGCGTAAAGTGATATATGACTCCAACAAGGCTCTGGACGTTCAGATCCATAATGGCGGCACCTATCTTAACATGGAAGGGCCGGCTTTTTCGACGAAAGCTGAATCTTACCTCTACAAGAGCTGGGGGGCGGATGTCATCGGCATGACCAATATGCCGGAGGCGCGCCTGGCGCGGGAAGCCGGTATATGTTATGCTACAATGGCGATGATAACCGATTATGACTGCTGGTACCTGGGATCCGAAGTGAGTACGGTCTCCGTGGAGATGGTGTTCGAGAATTTGAAGAAGAACATGGAGATCGCGAAAAAGATGCTTAGTAACGCGATTAAGAATATACCCGATAAAAGCTCCTGTTCTTGTCACGAAGCTTTGCGGAACGCGATCATCACGCCCCGTGAGGCTGTGCCGAAGAAGACACTTGATAAGTTAAAACCGATAATCGAAGGGTTTATATAATGAAAGAAAGCGGTCCGAAAACAGGATATAAGGATACCCTGAACCTTCCGCGCACTTCGTTTGCCATGAAGGCAGATCTGCCCCAGAGGGAACCCGAGACTCTTAAAAAGTGGGGGGAGCTTGGCGTTTACGAAAGGATCATCGAGAAGCGCAAAAGTTCCGGTAAGAAGTTTGTGCTGCATGACGGCCCGCCGTATGCCAACGGTCACATACATATGGGCCATGTCCTGAACAAGATACTCAAGGATATCTGCGTTAAGTACTATACGATGAAAGGGTTCTTCTCTCCGTACGTGCCCGGCTGGGACTGCCATGGACTGCCGGTCGAACATCAGCTTTTCAAAGAGCTTAAGATAAGCAAGCACCAGATCAACCAGGTAGAGTTTCGCAAAAAGGCATATGATTATGCCATGAAGTTTGTCGGGATCCAGTCGGAGGAGTTTAAAAGGCTCGGGGTTTTCGGGGACTGGGAAAACCCTTATCTTACGCTTACGAAGGACTATGAGGCGGATATACTTTTGGTTCTGGCGGATCTCTACGAAAAGGGCTATATCTACAAAGATCTTAAACCTGTCAACTGGTGCAAGAGGTGCGAGACGGCCCTGGCGGAAGCCGAGGTGGAATATGAGGACAAAGAGTCTCCTTCCATCTACGTAAAGTTTGAATCCCCGCAAGAGGTATCAGGTAAACCCACGTTCTTCGTTATATGGACGACTACCCCGTGGACGCTTATCGCGAATGTCGCGGTTGCGCTTCATCCGGACTTTGTGTATTCGTTCGTCGATGTAGGGGAAGAGGTCTGGATACTGGCGGATGAACTGGTGGATTTTTTTATGAAGGAAAGCGAAGTTAAAAATTACAAGCCGGTAGAGAAGAAGTCGGGAAGTGACCTTGCCGCGGAGTTCAAGGAGGCAAAACACCCTTTTATAGACCGGAAGAGCCGGGTAGTCCTTGCCGATTACGTCACAAAAGAAGAGGGGACGGGCTGCGTGCATACCGCTCCCGGTCACGGCCAGGACGACTATATCACGGGCAGGAAATATAATCTGCCGGTCGTCATGCCGGTAGATGACAGGGGCCGGTTCAATAAGGAAGCGGGAGAGTTTTCCGGGATGGACGTTTTCGAGGCTAATAGCGCGATAATAGAGAAGATGCGTTCCGGCGGCACCTTGATAAAAACGGAAAAGATCACCCATTCTTATCCGCACTGCTGGAGATGCAAAAGTCCCATTATATTCAGAGCTACTGAGCAGTGGTTCATGGATATAGATCATAACCACCTGCGTGAGGCGATGATAAAGTCCATTGAAGACGATGTGAAATGGGTGCCGGCATCCGGCGAGGAGCGCATCGGTTCCATGGTAAAAAGCCGGCCCGACTGGTGTCTTTCCCGTCAGAGGTACTGGGGGGTGCCGATACCTGCTTTTAAATGCAGCTCGTGCGGGCAGGCTTTCACTACGAAAGATATAATCAAGAAAGTCGCTTCGCTTACCAGAGAGAAGGGTTCAAACGTCTGGTTTGAAAAAGACGTTAAGGAACTGTTGGAGAAGGATGCCGTTTGTGCTAAATGCGGGGGAAAAGAATTCGTTAGGGAAGATAACATTCTTGATGTATGGTTCGACTCCGGTGTAAGCTACAGGGCTGTTCTTGAGAGGAACGAATCTCTGGGTTTTCCGGCGGATCTTTATCTGGAAGGATCCGATCAGCACAGGGGATGGTTCCAGGCGGCGCTTATAACCTCCTCTGCCACGAAGGGGCGCGCGCCGTACCGACAGGTGCTCACGCACGGTTTTGTCGTCGACGGGGAAGGCAAGAAGATGTCGAAGTCTGTCGGCAACGTCATAAGCCCGCAGGAGGTCATGAAAAAATACGGAGCGGATATACTGCGCCTATGGGTAGCCTCAAGCGACTACGAATGCGACATAAAACTTTCACCGGAGATACTTGAGAGGCTCGCCGACGGTTACAGGAAAATACGCAACACCTTCCGGTTTCTCCTGAGTAACCTCTATGACTTTGATCCGGCGGCCGACGCGGTAGGAGAGGATAGTTTGCTTGAGATAGACAGATGGATGCTTTCCCAGCTCCACGCCCTTCTTAAGAACGCAAACGATTATTATGAAAAATGGGAGTTTCACAGGGTGTACAGGGCCGTTTATGATTTCTGCGTGTACGAGGTAAGTTCTTTTTATCTTGACGTTTTAAAGGATACGTTATATATAGTAGCAGCGGACTCTTCCGAAAGGAGGAGCCACCAGACTGTTATTTTCAGGATTCTTGATATCTTGGTGCGCGTCATGGCGCCCATTATTCCTTTTACGTGCGAAGAAGTGTGGCACCACATTAACCTGGCGGGCAAGGAAGAAAGCGTCCATATCTCGATGTGGCCGGATATCGATAAGGATATGGCCGCCTGGCAGGACGAAGAACTTGACGCTAAATGGAAGACGATACTTTCCATACGTGACAGCGTCATGAAAGTCCTTGAGCTTAAACGCGAAAAGGGTATTATAGGCAGCTCCCTGGAAGCGGCTGTTTTGCTCTATGCGACGGATGGGAATATGGAGAGTTTCTTGCGGGAAAACATGAAAAAATTCCCGGGGCTGTTTAAAGTCTCACAGGCGTCCATGCTTACCTCCGCAAGAAGCGACATGGAAGAGGTGGCGGGCCTGCCGCTTGAAGTCGGCACGGAAAAAGCCAGGGGAGAAAAATGTCAGAGATGCTGGAATTTCAGCGAAGAAGTCGGAAAGAAAAAAGACGCTCCGGATCTGTGCGAGCGCTGCTATAATGTAATCAGAAAGGAGCTGTAATGGTTAAGAAGAAGACTTCAGGCAAAGAGAAGCCTTTTACGAAACAAGAATTGGCGTCAATAAGAAAGAGCCTGGTTAAGGAGAAGGCGCGCATCCTTGAGGAGCTTTTTAAACTTAAAGGCCAGGGGCTCAACAAGTCCCTTAAAGACGCTTCCGGGGACCTGTCCGGCTACTCCTTCCACATGGCGGACATGGCAACCGATCTTTATGACAGGGAATTCATCCTGGAGCTCGCCGAGAGCGAAAGAGAGAGGCTTTATGCCCTGGATGATGCGATAAAACGCATTGATGAAGGTACGTACGGCAAATGCGATATCTGTTCAAAACGTATTTCTAAATCGCGTCTAAAGGTTATGCCGCAGGCAACGCGCTGTATACCGTGCCAGGAGGAAGAGGAAAAATCCGCAGGCAGATAACATTGTGTTATTTTATCGCAGCTTTCATATTGTTTCTGGATCAAGTATCGAAACTCTGCATCCAGAATTATATTCTTCAGGGTTCCAGTATTCCGATAATCAGGGACATCTTTCATCTAACGCTTGTACATAACACCGGCGCCGCTTTCGGGATGCTCGGACGCCACAGCTATTTATTCATCATAGTCTCTATCTTTGCAATAGCTGTCATAAATTATTTTTTGTTGCAGAAAGACCGGATATTAAACGCTGTAGAGAAAGTCGCGCTTTGTTTCATAATGGGGGGTACTTTAGGCAATCTTATCGACAGAGTGCGTTTGGGATACGTGGTGGACTTTTTGGATTTTAGGATATGGCCTGTTTTTAATCTTGCCGACAGTTTCATCACGATAGGTGCGTTTATGCTGGCGTGGGCCATACTCAGGGCAGCCAGGGTCAAAAGGGTAGGATAAGAGATAATGCACAGGATAATCTTTCAGGCGGGACCGGTCACTATTTATTCCTATGGTCTTTTTGTGGCCATAGGTTTTTTGCTTTCTACTATACTTATACTTAAGGACTCCAGAAAGTTCGGTATAGCTCCGGAGAAGATGTTCGACTGCATGATCGCGATACTCGCAGGGGGCCTGGTAGGCGGCAGGCTTTTATTCGTGATCATCAACTACAGGTATTATCTGGAATACCCGCTTAGAGCTTTCATGTTTTATGAGGGGGGACTGGCTTACCAGGGCGCTTTTGTGATGGCGGTGATCGCAGGTATTTTATGGGCACGCGCAAAAAAAATTCCTTTTTTAAAAGCCGCGGATCTTGTGGCTCCGTACATAGCCTTAGCCCAGTCTTTGGGCCGGATAGGGTGTTTCTTGAACGGCTGCTGTTACGGACGGGTAGCTGAGAGCGGCCTTTTAGTCACGTTCCCGTATGAACCTGTCACGAGGATACCGACGCAGATCTATTCGAGCTTTATTCTTCTTCTCATTTTTGTACTTCTTATCGAGATGAGGGGGAAGCGTCCTTTTGACGGGTATATTTTCTGCGCTTACATGATCCTGTACTCCGTCTTCAGGTTTTTTATGGATTTTACCAGGGGCGATATCTACATGTTTGTTTTCGGCATGAAGCTTTCTCAGATCATCAGTCTGGTCATGTTCGCAGGAGCATCAGTACTGTATTTTATATTGAAAGTGCGTTCCAGAAAAGCGGAGAAAATGTGGAGGAGCGACAGTTTACAGTAAGTGCGGAAGATGCCGCCGGGCGCATCGATAAATACCTGGCGCTTAAGCTGGGAGAGGGATATTCGCGTACCTGCGTAAAGATGCTGATAGATAGCGGGCTTGTCCTTGTCAACGGCGGAAGAGTCAAAGCCAGTTATATCGCTTCGCCTGACGATAAAGTCGTGATTAAAATGCTTCCGGCTGAGGCCAGTGATATCGAACCGGAAGATATCCCGTTAGATATAATTTATGAGGATGAATGGCTCATCGTCGTGAATAAACCGGCCGGTATGGTCGTCCATCCCGCTGCCGGGAACAGGAAGGGAACTTTGGTAGCTGCGCTTCTTCACCATTGCGGAAAACTGCCCCAGACGGATAATGAACTCAGGCCCGGTATCGTTCACCGCCTCGATAAGGATACTTCAGGCGTCATGGTAGTCGCCAAGCGCGCGCGTGCACTCCGGTCACTTGCGAAACAGTTTCAGAAGCGGGCCGTAAAAAAAAGTTATACAGCTCTGGTAAAAGGGCGTCTTCAGATGGATAACGGGGTCATCGAAGCGCCTTTGGCCAGACACGTAGTAGACAGAAAAAAGATAGATATCAACTATGCGGAAGGCAAGGGCGCGCGTACGATTTATCATGTAGTGCGCCGGTTCAAAAATGCCACACTGGTGAGACTGGATCTGGAGACGGGCAGGACTCATCAGATACGTGTGCACATGAAACACCTGGGGCATCCCGTCCTCGGAGACGCCAAGTACGGCGGGGAAAATAGCGGAATAGACCGACAGGCGCTTCATGCGGAGATGCTGGGCTTCACCCATCCCGATACGGGCAGGTATGTGGAGTTTCATGCACCGGTGCCAGAGGACATCAAACTGTTTATTGCCGGGATCGATAAAGCGTAGTCAAAGATAATTCAAGGAGCCGGAAGAGATGGACTGGAACATAAAAAAAATCAAAGGCACTTTAAAGGGAGAGCTTACCGTACCCGCCGATAAAAGTATTTCGCATAGAGCCATAATGTTCAGTTCGATAGCAAACGGAAAGTGCACTATACGCAATTTTCTTTTTGGTGAGGACTGTATGAGGACTCTGGAGGCTTTTCGTGCCATGGGCGTAGAGATAACGGCTTCAACCGATGCGGTCACGGTGCATGGCAAGGGACTAAAGGGCCTTAAGAGCCCCGAAGGCGAGCTTTATCTGGGAAATTCCGGCACGACCATGCGTATAATAGCGGGGATACTTTCAGGGCAGAGTTTTACCAGCGTTTTGACCGGGGATGAATCTCTTTCACGCCGCCCGATGGGAAGGATAATCGAGCCGCTTTTACGTATGGGAGCAGAGATAAAGTCGCTGGGAATAGAGGCGGGTCACGCTCCTTTAGAGATAAAGGGAAGGAAGAGCCCCCTTTCCCCGATAGATTATATCTCTCCTGTCGCAAGCGCTCAGGTGAAGTCATGCGTTCTTGCGGCGGGACTCTATGCATCGGGCACCACTTCCCTTACCGAACCTTTTCAGTCAAGAGATCACACCGAACGGATGCTGGAATATTTTGGCGCACCGATCGAAAGAAAAGGGCTCCTGACCCGGATAGAGGGAGGATGCAGGCTTATCCCGAGGGATATAGAGATACCCTCTGATATATCGAGCGCTGCTTTCTTTATTGTAGGGGCGCTTATCACCGAAGGCTCTCATCTTGTTGTGCGCAATGTCGGGTTAAATCCTACCAGAACCGGTATTATCGATGTTCTTAAGAGGATGGGCGGCTCTATTGTAATACTCGATAAGCGTGATGGTCTCGAGCCTGCGGGTGATGTGGAAGTAAAATATTCAAAGCTAAAAGCTGCCACTATCGGCGAAGAAGAGGTGCCCTTATTAATAGACGAGATCCCCATCCTGGCGGTCGCCTCCAGCATGGCCGAGGGCGTTACCGTGATTAGCGGAATAAAGGAACTGAAGGTGAAGGAGACTGACAGGGTGAGGAGCGTCTTGGACAACTTTTCGCGTATGGGCCTGGACGCTAAAGAAGAGAGGGGCGCCCTCTTGATACAGGGAGGCGCGAAGAGCATAAAGAATGAGGATCTGGATAGTTTCGGGGATCACCGCATTGCCATGAGCATGGCTATAGCAGCCTTGGCTTTCAGGAAACCCTGCGTTATCAGGGATACATCCTGCGCGGACACTTCGTATCCGCACTTTTTAGAGGACCTCGAGAAGACAACCGGGTAATCTTTAAGGTTTTTAGTACGTACTCAAAATTATAAATACCCCTGCAATAAAAACATAAAAAGAAATTGACAAAGATATTATTATTTGTTACTATCTTAACGTTTTAATAAGTCGGGTGTTCTTTATAATGTTTATATAATATTATTAACCTAAAAGGAATCGCACTCTAAAAATGATATTCGACAAACTATCAAGATATTTCGATAACTTCCTCGGTTTATTCTCCAGCGATATGGGAATAGACCTCGGTACTGCCTCCACACTTGTATATTTAAAAAATGAGGGTATTGTACTTTGCGAGCCGTCGGTCGTAGCGATCGAAGCCGGCACTTCGAACGTATTGGCTGTCGGAGAAGAAGCTAAACGCATGCTCGGCAGGACTCCCGGCAATATCGTGGCCATCAGACCCATGAGGGACGGTGTCATCGCCGATTTCGATATAACTGAAAGTATGCTGAGGTACTTCATAAAGAAAGTCCACAATTCCCGCAGGCTGGTCCGCCCGCGGGTTGTCATAGCCATTCCTTCGGGTATCACGGAAGTCGAGAAACGCGCCGTTAAAGATTCCGCTCTTCATGCGGGAGCCAGAGAAGTGTACATGCTGGAAGAACCCGTTGCAGCTTCCATCGGGGTGGGCCTGCCCATACAGGAACCCTCGGGCAACATGGTGATAGATATAGGAGGCGGGACCACGGAGATGGCGGTAATATCCTTAGCAGGCGTCGTTTTTTCAAAATCTATCCGTATAGGCGGCGATGAGATGGACGAGGCGATAATAAATTACCTTAAAAGGACATATAATCTTATGATAGGGGAAAGAACCGCCGAGGAGATCAAGATAAGAATAGGGTCCGGTTATCCCATGGAGGAAGAGATCACCATGGAAGTGCGCGGCCGGGATCTTGTCGCGGGACTGCCCAAAATGATCACCATAACCAGCGAAGAAGTCCGTGAAGCTCTGTCTGAGCCAATTGCCCAGATAATCGAAGCTGTAAGGATAACGCTGGAGAGGACGCCTCCGGAGCTCTCCGCGGATCTCATAGAAAAAGGGCTTATACTTGCCGGCGGCGGATCTCTTCTTAGAGGGTTAGATAAACTTGTCTCCGAGGAGACGGGCCTGCCTGTTCATCTTGCGGATGATCCCTTAACGGCTGTGGCGCTGGGAACGGGGAAGGTATTAAGCGAGCTGAAATACCTTAAGAGGCTGACTGTAGCGCCCAGACTTCAGAAATAAGCGTTAGCTGTTTGATGTGCTTAAACTCTTCACCAAAAAAAGATACTGGATACTTCTCATATGCTTCCTTGCATTAGTGTCCCTTTTTATTTTCATCCCGTCCGTCTCCCAAAGCGCTAAAAACATTTCTATTAAAGTGCTTTCTTTTCCTGTGGAATGGTTCCGGCAGCTTTCTCAGCCTATCCGTTCCAAGAGTGAGCTCGCCAGCCAGAACAAAGCCTTGATCGAGAAGGTAGCGGAGCTTTCTCTGGAACGCGATCAGCTTATGTACATAAAGAAGGAGAACGAACGGCTCCGCGAACTTCTGAAATTCAAAAAAAGAATAGGTTTTGAAACGATCTCCGCCGAGATTATCGCCAGGGACCCCAATGACTGGGTAGGGTCGTTTGTGATAGACAAGGGCAGCCTGGACGGCGTGGAGAAGGGTTCCGCGGTATGTTCCGCGGAAGGTCTTCTTGGTAAAGTAGTTGACACTGGCGACAGGACCAGCAGCGTGATGCTTCTCACTCACCCCAGCTTCAAAACCGGGGCAGCCCTTGAGGATATGCGGACGAACGGTGTCGTGGTGGGATCTTCCAGGGGTATGGCCAGGATGCTTTATATACCGATAGATGCCGAGGTGAAAGAAGGCGCGGTTGTCGTCACCTCCAGCTACAGCCGGGTATTCCCGAAGGGGATAACTGTGGGAAGGATCGTTGCCGTCGAAAAAAGCAAAACGGGACTTTATAAAAGCGCGCTGATTAAACCCTCCGCAAATTCTCTTGATCAGGAAGAAGTTTTGTGCATTAAATAGATCGGATTCCGCGCCTCCGGTAATGATACGGACTGGATTGAAATGTAAACGGTTTTTTGCAGCATGAAAACACGTCTTTTTCTATATATCCTTTTAGTCTTAGGTGTCGCAGCCCAGGTTGTCCTGATGATGCGGCTCAGCTGGTTTCCCGACCTCGTACTGCTTATGGTTGTTTTCGTGAGCATCTTCCGCAGGGTAGGCGAAAGCATCGTTTTCTCGTTTGTGGCGGGTTTCTTAAGAGGATGTTTTTCACTCGGCACGCTTGGCGTAGATATTCTGCTTTTCCCGGCGGTCTCAGCCCTCTCTTCGATGCTGGCCAAGATGTTCTACCGCCAGAATCCCGCCGCGCAGATTTTTATTACGACGATCGCGTTCGCTGTAGTGTTGGGGTCTCATACGTTTTATCTGAACGTTACGGGCGACAGCAATATAGCTTTTTCCTCTGCCGTGTCGGCTAACTGGAGACATATGGCCGCGACTATTTTTATCTGTCCGTTTGCATACGCTGCCGTCAAGGGATTATTGCGTTTAGAAGAATAGAAAAATCTCATGAGAACAAAAATTTTCGCGCTTGTGCTCATCATTGCGCTTCTCATGCTCCTGACGGGTCTGGGGTATATCCAGATCACCATGCATGAGAGGTACAGGCTTCTCTCGGAAGAGAACCGCCTTAAGATAGTCCCCCTAATGGCGCCCCGCGGCTGTATTTTTGACAGACGCGGAGAGGTTTTAGTCAAAGACATCCTTTCGTTTAATGCCTGCGTTTTGTACAACAAGATCAAAGACGTCGATTCTTTGATAAATGTTCTAAGTTCTGTTCTGGCTCTTCCTAAAGAGACTGTTCGCGAGAACGTAATGAAAAGCAGGAAGCAGCCGTATTCGCTTACGTGCGTCGCCCGGGATATAGGCATAGAGAAGGCCATACCCCTGGAAGAGATAGCGATGGATTATCCGGGGCTTCTTTTGGAGGTATCCGCTAAACGCGAGTATACGCGCGGGATGACGGCGTCGAATGTCCTGGGATATCTGGGCTTTATAAACCGTTCGGAATTCGACAAACTTAAGCATTACGGTTACAGAATAAACGATATGGTAGGAAGAGACGGGATCGAGAAGTACTATGATGATTATCTTAGAGGCACGCATGGAGGTAAACAGGTCGAGGTCGACCACTTCGGGCGTGAAGTCTCGACTTTGGGTTTCAAGGAGCCCGGTAGCGGCAGGGACGTATATCTCACCATAGACATCGAGCTTCAGGAATTTTGCGACGGGCTTCTTAAGGAAAAACGCGGATCTATCATAGTCATGGACCCGAATACCGGAGCGGTGCTTGTCATGGCTAACGCGCCTTCCTACGACCCGTCTGTCTTTATAGATTCCTCAAATGCGAGCGAAGTGGCAAGCCTCTTAAAAGACAAAAATTATCCTTTGCTTAACAGGGCCATATCCGGAGTTTATCCTCCCGGTTCGGTTTTTAAAGTTGTAACCGCAACAGCCGCGCTTGAGACGGGAGTGATAACTGAGGCGACCTCTTTCAACTGTCCGGGTTATTTTGCCTTGGGACGCATAGTATTCAACTGCTGGAGGAAAGACGGCCATGGCCTCCAGGCGCTTGAGGACGGGATAAAGAACTCATGCAACGTATATTTCTTTAACTTGGGACGGCTCCTCGGGGTGGAACGCCTCTCCAGATCCGCCGGGAAATTCGGTCTTGGTTCGCTTACGGGGATAGACCTTCCGGGTGAAAATGCGGGGGTGCTGCCGACGCCCTCCTGGAAGAAAAAACGTTTTAATGAAAGCTGGTACCAGGGTGACACGATAAATTATTCCATCGGGCAGGGGTACCTTTTATGCTCTCCCATCCAGATAGCCAGGATGATGTCCGTTTTTGCTAACGGCGGGTACCTGGTTAAACCATATCTTGTAAGCAGGGTGGGGGACATACCCGTGGAGACGGTTGAGAAAACGGATCTTGCGATATCTGATGATTCTCTCGAAGCCGTAAGGGAGGGTCTTAATAAGGTCGTAAACGATCCCAGGGGAACGGGGATGAAAGCGAAGCTGGGTAATGTCACGGTTGCCGGCAAGACGGGGACCGCCCAGACCTCAAAGAACAAGACTCACGGGTGGTTTGCGGGGTTTGCCCCGTATGAAGACGCGAAAATAACGGTTTTAGTTTTTGACGAGTACGGCGGTAAAGGCGGATACTACGCGGCCGAGACAGCAAGCAAGGTTTTCAAAAAAGCAAAAGAGATGGGGCTTTTAGATGGTTAATAACTTGTTTAGAACTAACAGGATAATAACCGCAAGAGGGCGGATGGACAGGGTTCTGCTTCTCGGAGCTGTTTTAATCGCTTTACTCGGGATAGTGTTTGTATACTCGGCCACGTGGGATAGGGCGGACGGAGAAAACATTCCAAGCGCGCTGGTGGTAAAACAGAGCATGTGGGTTTTGGTGGGACTTGTCTTTCTTTTTATGACATCCAGAGCGGATTACCTGAAGATGCTGGATTTTGCTTATCTGGCGTATGCCCTTAACCTGGCAGCGCTTGTTTTTCTGCTTCTTTTCGGAGGTGAGAGGTACGGTGCGCGCCGCTGGATAGACCTGGGGCCTTTTTCCGTGCAGCCTTCGGAGTTCGTGAAGATCACGGTGATCCTGGCGCTGGCGGCTTTTCTCGGGGAAAGAAGAGAGAGGATAGGGACGCTTAAAAATTATATCGGTGCGGTTATCCTTGTCATGCCGGCGGTACTACTCATATTCCTTCAGCCGGATCTGGGGACGGCTCTGGTGATCTTGCCGATACTTTTGGTCATGCTTTTTATATGCGGGGAAAGCGCCAGGTATATCCTCTCGACTATAGCTCTGGGGTTCCTTAGCCTTCCGATATTATGGAGCTTTTTGAAAGATTACCAGAAGACGCGCCTCATGGTTTTTCTCAATCCCGATTTAGACCCGCTGGGAGCCGGCTATACGATAATCCAGTCGAAGATAGCGATAGGTTCCGGCGGTATTTTCGGCAAAGGCTGGCTGAGCGGCACTCAAAGCTACCTGGAATTCCTTCCCGAGAGGCATACGGATTTCATATTTTCGGTTATCGGGGAAGAATGGGGTTTTATCGGCGCATTGATCCTGATAGGGTTATACGCGCTCGTCATAGCGCGCGGCATAAGGATAATATCTAGCGCCGAGGATATTTACGGCAAGGCCATAGCCAGCGGCGTAGTGACGCTCATCGCCTTCCAGGTTTTTGTCAACATCTCGATGACGATCGGGCTTATGCCGGTTGTGGGTCTGCCCCTGCCGGCTATAAGTTACGGCGGGTCCAATACCATAGCCTCTCTGATCAGCGTGGGTTTTCTTCTCAGTATCAGCCGCAGGGTAAATAGATAAAGCAAAAAAACATGGATAAATTCAGCGACATAATCAAAAAAGTCCAGAAACCGGGCCGGTATATAGGCGGGGAGACTAACAGCATACGTAAGAGTCCCCGTAAAGACAGGACTTCGGTAGTCCTGGCATACCCGGATACATATGAAGTCGGCATGAGCTATCTGGGACTGCGCATCCTGTATCATCTTTTGAACGAGAGCGACGATATCGCGTGCGAAAGGGTTTTTATGCCGTGGGATGATATGGAACAAGAGCTTACTTCAAGCGGCATCAAACTCTTCAGTCTGGAGACAAGAAGGGCGATAAACGGGTTTGATATTATCGGTTTTTCTCTTTCGTATGAGCTTACATATACGAATGTCTTGAGCATGCTTAAACTGGGCGGAGTGACTGTAGAGTCGGAGAAGAGAAAGGATGAAGAACCTTTGGTTATAGCGGGAGGGACAGCCGCGTACAATCCCGAGCCTATGAGTAAGTTCATCGACGCTTTCATAATCGGTGACGGGGAAGAAGCGCTTCCCCGTTTCGTCGACGAGTATAGAAAAGCCGGGAGCAAGACCAAAAAAAGAAGAGAACTGCTTAAAGCTCTTTCCAAGCTCGATGGGGTGTACGTCCCGTCCCTTTACAAAGCCCGTTATTCCGAAGGGAGATTTTTGGGGACAGCTCCGCTGGAAGAGGATGTCCCGGAAAAAGTCGAGAAGGCAGTAGTTAAAAACCTTGGACAGGCGTATTATCCCGCCAAACAGATAGTGCCCTTCATTAGAATCGTGCATGACAGGATGGCGATAGAGATCATGCGGGGGTGTCCCAACCGTTGCCGTTTCTGCCAGGCGAGCGCCGTTAACGGGCCCTTGCGCCTCAGGACGCCCCACGAGATAAGAAGGATATCGCGCGAAACTTACAAATATACCGGGTATGAACGCCTGGCACTTTTGTCTCTATCAAGCGTGAATTACCCGAAGTTACCGGAAGTGGTCAAGTCTCTTACCGAGGATTTTAAAGATAAAGGCGTCGCCATATCCGTGCCGTCACTGAGGGTGGATGAAGCTTTTTATGATCTTCCCGAGATGATCTCCGCTATACGCAAGACGTCTCTTACTTTTGCTCCGGAGGCCGCAAGCGAGGTGATGAGAGAAGCGCTTGCAAAGAACATAGACCTTGAAGTGCTTTGCCGATCCGCTTCTGTGGCGTTTCAGCACGGGTGGCGGCGGCTAAAATTATATTTCATGGTAGGTTTTCCCAGGGAATCCGGTGACGAGGCCCAGAATATAATAAAACTGGCCCGCAGGCTTTCCGATATAAGAAAAAAAACCTCAAAAGGCGGCGCCGAGATAAAAGTAAGCGTAAATTCCTTTATTCCGAAACCGCACACGCCGCTCCAGTGGACGGGCATGAAAAGTATAGAGACTCTTGCCGGAATAAGGAGCGAACTCATTAAAGGGTCTTCCAGGAAAGTGCGGGTCGAGTTCCACGATCTGGAGCAATCCCTGGTGGAAGCGTCTCTCTCAAGAGGGGACAGGCGCCTGGCAAACGTCATCTTAACGGCATGGCAGAAAGGCGCCAAGATGGACGGATGGAGGGATTTTTTCAACTTTTCCATATGGCAGGAAGCTTTTAAAGAAAACGGTCTAGACATCTACGATTATGCGTCACGCGCGTTTTCATTGGATGAAGTCCTGCCGTGGGACCATATAAAAATCGCACTTGATAAATCCAGCCTTAAAGAAGAATTTATAAAAAGCGGTCTTAAAGAATAAGTGCGTCAGGTGAAGCTCCATGGGCTAACGCCCATGGCATCCACAGTTTCAGTCTTTCCGTCAAGCGGAATCCTGCACCGAAGGTCATTCATCCGCACCCTTACGGGCGCGGCCTTCTGGTGCATGGGTAAATTCCGCTAGTTGTCTTTCGCGTCCTTCACGTTTTCCCTTTATTTTTCTGATCTTCTGGATTTCGTATAATTTAAAGAGCGTTTTTTGACTTTCAAAAATCCATAGTGTAATATTAATTACACTAAGAAGGTTATTCGCTTATAAATAAGATTTTATACGTGGAGGTGTCTCATGAAAGCGTTTAAGGGCCTGTCTGTCGGCAGAAAAGGACTGCAATATAAACTTTTAATAGCTTTTTCCCTCATGTCGATCGTCCCTCTTCTCATAATGGCGTATGTTGTCACGCAATATATCTTTCCGGTTTCTCCGGATAGCATGGTTCAGGTAACCGCCATTATTCTATTTACCCTGTGGGTTGCCTGGACGGGATTTTTGCTCGCGAAGCAGCTGATAGGCCCCGTCATAGAACTTGCTTTTGAGACGAAGGTCATAGCCAGCGGCCAGTACGATGCCAGAGTGCCGACACAGGAGGAGGGCGAGCTGGGAGATATAGCCAGCGCCGTCAACACCATGACGGGCAGGATCCGCGGTTATATCGGGCAGCTGCAGGAATACAGCAAAAAAACCGCGGCTTTAAACGTCAGTATCCACAGAAAAGTCCTCACGCTTACAAACCTCATGAAACTGGGCGATATGATCTCCTCCGGCGCGACTTTTGAGGAAATCGCTGATTTCGCTTCGGAAAAATTGGCAAACGAGCTTTACGGGGGATTCTGCATTATCCTGACAAAAGGGCCCGGCGGGAAATACTCGCAGGAGTCTTTCTATAACGATTCCGGCAGGGATATTGATATTCCGAGTCTGGTGGTAGAGATGCCTTCTCTGGAAAAACATTTTCTTAAGCACGATAACCTTTTCATCGATTCGCGCCCGCCCGCTAAATTCTGGCAGAAAGAAATGAAAGAAAGCCTCGGGGATGATATGAATGTCCTTCTTTTCCCCATGAAGGTAGCTTCCGATATAGTGGGGGTCATCCTCCTCGGCAGTTTCACTAAAGATTTTGAGTTCGATGAAGAGGAGATAGACTCCTTAAGGGCCTTCGAGAAGGAAGTAGTCCTCGGCTATCAGAGCGCCCAGGCCTTCAGGAGAGTGGAAAGCATAGACGTTGTTGACCCCGTTACCGGGCTTTATTCACTCAGTTATCTTGAAGACCGCCTGGAAGACGAGATCAACAGGGCCGTTTATTATCAGCGGCCCTGTTCGCTGATGGTGGTAGAGGTGGATGATTTTGACCAGTACTCCAAAAGTCACGGTAAGGCGAAGAGCGAAGAGGTCCTTAAAAAATTGGGTTCGCTCTTAAGCGGAGCCGTTCCTCCAGTCGGCAAGGTCGCAAGAGCTGAAGAGGCTGAATTCGGGATACTTTCACCGGAGAAGAATAAAAGGGAAAGCCTTGAAATGGCGGAGGAGATACGCAGGAGAGTGGAAGAGATGCAGCTTTCCGGCGAGGCAGGCGACAGGATCACAGTCAGTATAGGCGTAAGTGAAAATCCCATTGACGGGGTAAACGCGAAAGAGATCATGGCCAGAGCCCGTGAGTATGTGGAAAAAGCCAAAGCCGCGGGGAAGAACAAAGTAGTAGGCGAGTAAAAAAGATCTTTAAGCGAAGGGGAAAAGATGAAGGATAATATCAGAAAGATACTCGAGGCCATGCCCGGGAAGAAGGCATCGGATCTTCATATCAGCGCCAACAGTCCCATGCATTACCGCATCCACAATGAGCTGGTAGAGGTGGATGAAAAGATTTGTTCCCCGGACCAGACTAAAGACTTTGTGTACAGCCTCATAAACGCAGAGCAGATAAAAAAGTTTGAAAGGGAAAAGGAACTTGATTTTTCCTTGTCCATAGAGAAGGTGGGCAGGTACAGGGGTAATGCCTTCATCCAGAGGGGCAGCGTCGGTTGCGCCATAAGGCTGATCCCTGTCGAGATCATGAGTATCGCCGAATGCGGCCTGCCCGAAGCGGTGGTAAAAAGATTCTGCACTTATCAGAAGGGGCTTATCCTTGTTACCGGAGCTACCGGCAGCGGCAAGACGACGACCCTTGCGGCTATGGTGGATGAGATCAACTCCAAACGTAACTGTCATATCGTGACGGTTGAAGACCCGATCGAATTTGTCCATAAGAACAAAAAGGCCGTTATCGATCAGAGGCAGATACTCGAAGATACCTACTCTTTCAGGAATGCACTCAGGTTTGTGCTCCGGCAGGACCCGGATGTTATACTGGTGGGAGAGATGCGGGACCTGGAGACCATACAGGAGGCGCTTATCATTGCCGACACCGGACACCTTGTGCTGGGGACCCTGCACACTTCAGATGCCACCCAGTCGATAAACCGTATGGTAGACGTCTTTCCATCACATCAGCAAAGGCAGGTCAGGGCACAGCTTGCGTTTGTGCTGCTCGGTATCCTCTCGCAGCAGCTATTGCCCCGCAAAGATAAGCCGGGCATGGTCCTGGCAACTGAGGTCCTGGTGACCAACACTGCCGTTAGAAGCATGATACGTGACAGTAAAGAGCACCAGGTATATTCCATTATCCAGACGTCCCAGAAGGTGGGCATGAAGACGATGAACCAGGCTCTGGCTGAGCTTTATGCCAAAAGCCTGATAACAAAAGAGAACGCTCTTGCAAGGTCATCCGACGTGGAGGAACTGATTAAAGTGATCGGATAAACTGTTTTTATCAACGTTAACACATATGGTTAGGAGAGAAAAGTGACGCCTGAAAAACGTGTAGGAGAAAAATTAGGAGAGATACTGGTGCGTAACGAGGTCATTTCCACGGACCAGCTTCAGAGAGCGCTTGACTTCCAGAGAAGCGAGGGGGGGCTTTTGGGCGAGATACTGGTTAAACTGGGGTATGCGAACGAGCGGGATATAGTTCAGGCGCTTACCGTTCAGTACGGGTTTCCTTATCTTCCTCTGGAAAATTACGAACTTAAAAAAGAGATGGCCGATATCGTGCCGGAGAACGTCGCCAGACAGTACAGTATAGTCCCCATCGATTGTATGGGAAACATCCTTACGGTTGCGATGTCGAACCCGCTTAACGAAAAAGCTATCGAGGATCTTGCGATGCTCACAAAAAGAAAGGTCCAGGTCTTCATAAGTACCGTTACGTCTATATCGGAAGCTTTGAACAGGCTCTACAAACAATCCAAAGAAATAAATTAAGGGGTGCTGGTAAAGATGCCGCTTTCACTTACTAAAAAGATTTGTGACCTTCTCCTTAAGAAGGGACTTATCACCAAAGAGGACCTTAAAAAGGCGGAGGAAGCCTGTACGAAAAAAGGGGGCAATATAGGCGATACGCTGGTCGAAATGCATGCGCTGTCAAGGGATGACCTTTTAACGGCCTTGAGTGAAGAACTGGGATTCCCTCCGGTTAAGCTTTCCAGTCTTAAAATCGAGGATGAGGTGCTCGCGCTTATACCCAAGAAGACCGCGCTTGAGGAAGGGATACTGCCGATTTCGCGTATAGGCAAGCAGCTTACGGTTGCCATGGTCGATCCTCTGAACATATTCGTGCTCGATGACATCAAGATCATGACCAAGCTCAATGTCAGCCCCGTTATTGCCGCTGAAGATGAGATGAAAGATGCTCTCCGGCAGTATTACGAAAAGTCGGCGGACGAAGAGATAAGCGCCATAGTGGACGACATAGAAAGCTCTCAGATGCAGATGGTCTCCGGCGAGGAAGAGGATCTCTCCTCGATAGATCTACTTAAGATAACGGAAGAAGCGCCTGTGGTCAAGCTTACCAACACGATATTAAGCAAGGCCGTCAAGGAGCGTTCCAGCGATGTTTTGATAGAGCCGATGGAGAACAAGTCCAGAGTGCGTTACCGTATAGACGGCACGTTATTTGAACGATACGCGCCCAGCAAGAAGTTCCACCAGCCGATAATATCGCGCATTAAAGTCATGTCTAACCTTGATATCGCTGAAAGGCGCCTGCCCCAGGACGGCAGGTTCAGGATAAAAGTCGAAGGCAGAAAGATAGACTTCAGGGTCTCCATAGTACCCTCAAGCTACGGCGAGAAAGCCGCCCTTAGAATACTCGATCGGCAGTATGCCAAGATAGACCTGGATGTTTTGGGTTTCAAAGAAAAGGATAAAGAGAAGATACGCACCGCCAGCGAAAGGCCTCACGGAATGATCCTTGTCTGCGGGCCTACCGGCTGCGGGAAGACCACGACCTTGTATTCCATACTTAAGCATGTGGACGATCCGAAAAAGAACCTGATCACCGTGGAAGACCCCGTAGAATACGAGCTTAAAGGTATTAACCAGGTTTCAATAAAAGAGGATATAGGGCTTACTTTTGCGGGGTCTCTGCGTTCGATTTTAAGACAGGACCCGGATGTTATCATGGTGGGTGAGATAAGGGATTTCGATACCTTGGACGTCGCGATCAAGTCCGCGCTTACCGGGCACCTTGTCTTAAGCACTCTCCATACCAATACCGCAAGCGGGGCGATCGTGAGGATGATAAATATGGGAGTAGAACCTTTCCTTATTGCGGCTTCCGTGGAACTTATAGCGGCGCAGAGACTTCTGAGAAAGTTATGTCCCGAATGCAAGGAAGAGTATTTTCCGCCGAAAGAGGTTGCCGAGAAATACGGCCTTCTTGACAGGGACTCATCTCCCATGAAGATCTATCGTCCTAAGGGATGCAAAAGATGCGCAAATTCCGGATATCAGGGCAGACTCGGTATCATAGAATGTCTTATACTGACCCCCGCGATAAAGGATCTTATATTTAAAGAAGCCGATGCGGCTGATATAGAAAAAGCCGCCAGGTGTGACGGGATGACTACACTGAGGGAAAACGGCATAGAAAACGTGATCGACGGTGTTGCTTCTCTTGAGGATGTCTTGCGCATAACTCTCGGAGACAAAGAGACAGGATGATTGTAAGATGACACAACTTCTAATAAAAGACAGGATACTGAAAGCCTTGCGGGACAATGGGCTGATAGACGAAGAGACGCGGAACAAGCTCGATAACGAGCTCAAGAGGAAAAACAGAAGCGACATAATAAAAGCGCTTTCCGAAAGCGGAGCCGTCTCAGACCACGATCTTTTAATAACGTTAAGCGGTGAATTAAATATCCCCCCTATAGATATTTCAAGAGTTGTATTGGATGATGATACGATGAGCCTGGTGCCGGAGAAAGTGGCCCGGCGTCATTCTGTAGTGCCACTGTCCAAGATCGGCAAGGATATGACGCTTATTGTCTCTGACCCTACTGACGTTTATGCGATAGACGATGTCAAGACCGTAACGGGCTGTGACGTGGAACTGACTCTGGCCACCCGTAAGGAGCTTCAGGAGGTCCTGCGCGCCTTTTATGAGGTTGAAGAAGAGGTCGACATCTCCACCATCATGGACGAGGAGGCAGGCGGATCTGACGTAGAAGTTGTTAAAAGGGAGGAAGGCCTTGACGTAAGGGAGATAACCAGAGAAAGTACGGCGGCGCCCATTGTCAAGATGGTCGATCTTATAATAAGCGAGGCGATCAAGAAAAGAGCCAGTGATATCCATATTGAACCTCAGGAAAAATCGCTCAGGATCCGCTATCGCATTGACGGACAGCTTCACAGCGTTTTCGACCTGCCGAAGAAGAACCAGAACGCGATAATAGCGCGTCTGAAAATAATGTCTACTCTTGACATCACGGAGACGAGGGTGCCGCAGGACGGAAGGTTCCGCATAAAACTTGAGAAAAGAGACATAGATTTCCGCGTTTCCGTGCTTCCCATAAGTTTCGGCAATAAGATAGTCTTGAGGGCGCTTGACAAGGGCAGCCTCTCTCTAGGGCTTGAGTCTCTCGGGTTTTTGCCGGAACCTCTGGCTGATTTCAAGGAAGCGCTTTCGAGGCCCTTTGGGATAATACTGGTCACAGGCCCCACCGGCAGCGGTAAATCCACCACGCTTTATTCGGTGCTTAACGAGATGAATACTCCCGAGCGGAACATAATCACTGTGGAGGATCCCGTTGAGTACCAGGTTGCCGGCATAACCCAGATAGCAGCCCGGCCTGAAATAGGACTGGACTTCGCCAGCGGCTTGAGGGCGATACTGCGCCAGAGCCCGGATGTTATCCTGGTGGGAGAGATAAGAGATTTTGAGACCGCGGATATAGCCATCAAAGCTTCGCTTACAGGGCAGATGGTCTTAAGCACCCTGCATACGAACGATGCGGTCGGGGCGATCACGCGTCTTGAGAATATGGGTATTGAACCCTTCCTTGTCGGGGCGAGTCTCATCATGGCATGTGCCCAGAGACTTCTTAGAAGGATATGCCCGCATTGCAAGGTCGAAGCGGAGATACCGGCAAAGATGATAGACGAAATGCATAAAAAGTATCCCGAAGCCCGGGGTGTGGGTAAGTTCTATAAGGGAAGAGGGTGTCCGAGGTGCAGCGGCACGGGTTACAGCGGCAGGCTTGGGACACTCGAGACGCTTCTTATAGATGACCGGATAAAAAAGATGATAGATAAAAAGGCTTCCGAAGGCGAGATAAGGGAGTATTTGAGGACAAAAGGCACGAGGACTTTGCGTGATAATGCGATGATGAAGTTTATCAAGGGATGGACCACTTTAGAGGAAGTTTTGAGAGTTACTTGATGGAAAGCGCGTGGTAAGTGATCTTTTAAAATGAATATGGAAGGACAGTCATGCCAAAATTCGCATATGTAGCAAAGAACAAGGAAGGGCGTACCATGAGGGGTGATCTGGAAGCGCCTGACAAGAAATCCGCCATCGAAGTAATCCGCAGCAGAGATATGCTCATGATAAGAATAGATGAGCTCAAAAAGAGGGAATCAATCATCTCTTCTTTAATGTCTTCCAGTAGAAGAAAAGTGCCCATGGATGAACTTGTCATATTTGTAAGACAGATGGCGACCATGACAGGGGCGGGGATCACCATCGTCAATGCGCTTGATACGATGGGTGATCAGGTAGCGCATGCCCGTTTTAAGAAAGTGATATTGGACGTACGTGACTCTGTCAATACCGGGGCCAGTCTTTCGGATGCCATGGCAAAACACAGTTCTGTTTTTTCTGAATTTTTTGTGAACATGGTAAAAGCAGGCGAATCAAGCGGTATGCTGGATGAGGTTCTGGAAAGGGTCGCCACGTATATGGAGAAGACGCATTCCCTTCAAAGAAAGATAAGATCGGCGATGGTGTATCCCGCCGTTGTTTCTTTTCTGGCTCTGGTAATAACATTTGTATTGATCCTGAGGGTCATACCCGTTTTTAAAGACATGTTTTCCGGTTTTGGCGCGGAACTGCCGGGACCTACACAGTTTCTGATAAACGTAAGCGACATAGTGCGAAGTTCTTTCTGGCTGCTCGCAATAGGAGTTATCGGCGTAGGTTCCGGTGTTAAGTGGTACATTAACACGGCGCAGGGGAGACTGGCATTTGACGGCCTGAAACTGAAGCTGCCCGTATTCGGCCCCCTGTTCAAGAAAGTCGCTATCAGTAAGTTTAGCCGTACGCTCAGCACTCTTGTCAGAAGCGGTGTTCCGATACTTTCTGCGCTTGAGATCGTCGCTAAAACCGCCGGTAATGTGGTCGTCGAAAGATCGGTTTACGCGGTAAAAGAGAGCGTCAAGGAAGGGGAAAGCATCGCAACCCCCATGGAGAAAAGCGGGATATTCCCGCCGCTTGTCACCCGCATGATATCCGTAGGCGAGAAAAGCGGCGAGCTGGAAAAGATGCTTTCTAAAATAGCGGATTTTTATGATGACCAGGTCAGTTCTACAGTTGACAGCCTCACCAGCTTAATCGAGCCTTTTGTTATAGTATTTCTGGGTGTGATCATAGGGGGTATTGTTATCTCTATGTTTCTGCCCATATTCAAGATGGGGACGTTAATCGAGTTTTAATCCGCTAGGATTGCGGCATAAAAGCGCGGTTTTTAACACAAAATTAATTTTAAATTAATACAAAATTAATACTCGGAATGCATACTTTAGGTGAATGTAGATTTAGAAACATAGTTTTCTGGAGGTAGGTTGCTTTAGATAAGATATGAAGGTATACTTTAAAGTAGAGCGGTGCAATTAGTCCGCCCTCGAGACTGTAAAAGGAAGGAGGTGAGAGATATGAAGATGAGAAAATATTTGGGTAAAGGAGGTTTCACACTTGTTGAGATCATGATCGTTGTCGCAATTATAGGTTTATTGGCTGCTATTGCCATACCAAACTTTATAAAGGCTCGTGAAGCCGCCCAGAACAAAGCCTGTATCGCTAACTTAAAGCAGATAGACGGCGCTAAAACGTTATGGGCCTTGGATGGCAATACGGGGACTCCCGACATAGGGGATCTGGTGCCTGATTATATCAAATCGACACCGACTTGTCCTACTGACGGGTCTGATTACAATGTCAATGCTCTTAATACGCCTCCGACATGCCCGAACGAAGACGGTGATAAGCACAAATTACCGTAAAGGTTCGTTCCAGCAAGCGTGAGATCTAGAGAAGAGGGCGATTTAAAAATCGCCCTCTTCTTTTTTATTCTAACCTTTTTACTCTTCGAATCCGCTATTATCAAAATTTCGTACTTGATTTGCTTTTTTATCATATTAAGGTATACTAAACTTAAGTTAACTTATTCTTAATATGTGTCTTCGTTTAAACGGTTTTATGATAAATCGAATGGAGAAAACATTGGGGAAAAAAGGTTTTACACTTGTCGAGATGATGATAATCATAGGGATAATAGGCCTGCTTGCGGCCATTGCCATTCCTAACATAGTCAGAGCCCGCAGGGAAGCTCAGAACAGGGGATGCATCGCGAATCTAAGGCAGATAGAAGCCGCTAAAGCGATCTTTTACATTGATAATGACACTAATCCCACGATGAGTGACCTTGTCCCGGACTATATTAAGTCAACACCTACCTGTCCCTCTGACGGAGCCAATTACATTATCGGCACCCCCAGTATAATCGTAAAGTGTCCGAACGAAGACGGTGACCGGCATAAACTACCCTGATTGGTCCAGCTGTCCAGAACATGGTATTTTGATAAACCCCGCTCTTGCACATAGTATTTGCCCATACACCAGAAGGCCACGCCCTTATGGGCGTGGATGAATGGCCTTCGGTACAGGGTTCCGCTTGACGGAAAAACTGAAACTGTGGATGCCATGGGCGTTAGCCCATGGAGCTTCACTATGCTGACACGTAAAAATATTCTTATAGCGTTACTTCTTCTTACCGCAACAGCGGTCTCGTACGGCAATGTCACTGGTGCCGGTTTTGTGTGGGACGATAAGTTCATAGTTCTTGAAAACCCCCAGATTCGCGCGTCTTTAGCGTCCTTTCAGGTATTCAAGCAGGATGTAATAAACTCCAGTTTCATATACTCTATCTATTACCGGCCCGTGCAGATGCTCACTTACGCTTTGGATTACCGGCTGTGGGGGATGAATCCGTTGGGGTTTCATATTACAGGTATCCTTCTACATTTTTTTAACGGTCTATTAGTTTTTTATTTGACGCTGGAGCTTGCGCGCAAGAAGGCGCCGGCATTGCTTGCTTCTCTTTTATTTATAATCCACCCCGCCTATGTCGGAGTAGTAGCATATATCTCCAGCAGGGCGGACCTGCTTTTCTTTTTGTTCGGATTTCTGTACATGATTTTTTACGTGAGATACGTAGAATTAAAAAAACCGATCTTTCTTGCCGCAAGCGTTTTTTCTCTGGCGCTTGCGCTTCTTTCAAAGGAAACGGCGCTTATTTTTCCGTTTCTGCTTCTTTTGATGAGCATATTAGTTCTCAGAGAAAAGAGGATGACAAGTCAGGTGCCGGCTTTTCTTCTTTGCGGGGTATATGCGCTGGCGCATTACCTCTTTTTCGGGGGGAGGTATCACACCGTTATAAAGCTTGCTGGTTTCGAGGAGGCATCAGCTAAATATTTCGAGATAGTTAAAGAGTTTTTTCTCCTGGTGATTTTTCCCGCGGCTCTTCATGTGAGAAGGGCAGGCACTTTTTTACAACAGGCGGACCCCCTCGTGATCGCGTCTCTCGCCATAATCATCTTCCTCGTTTTTTATCTGAAAGGCTCAAGACGCCTCCTGGTATTTTCATTGGGGTTTTTTCTTATAAGTCTTGTTCCTTTTCTTTTTGTGGCGGCTGGCCTCAAAGTGTTCGCGGAACACTGGCTCTACCTTCCCAGCTACGGGGCATTTCTTTTTGTGTCAGTTTCGCTTACTGAAGTTTATGAAAGAAGAGGAAAGCCGTCAAAATATCTTATTGCCGGAGGCGTTCTTGTTATCGTTGCCACCCTTGCGAGCATAACGATAGCCCAGACTAAATACTGGCAGACGAGCGAATCTTTAAGCGGCCGAGTACTTTCTTTTTCAAAAGAAGATGATTCAGCCATGTTCTACAAAGCCGTATCATCCAAAAAAGGTAAAATAAACCAGAAGGCTTTGGATGAGATGGACTCTTATGTAGAGACCCGGCCCGGCGATGCGGCAGCGCTTTATTTAAGAGGAAGGTGGCAGCTTGCTTCGGGAGCGGCGGATGAAGCTGAACGCGATTTTAAAACAGTGCTTGCTATCGACCCCGATAATTTTGACGCATATGTGGGGATGGCTTTGGTGGAGCTTAAGCGGGGTGATAAGACAGCCGCAATAAACTATTTGGAGAAAGTGCTTGAGATGAGCCCCAGGCACTCTGAAGCGCTTCTTATTCTTGGTGCCATCTATTCGGAGAGCGGGGAAGATGAAAAAGCTCTCGAAGTGTCTAAAAGAGCATACAGGATCAAGCCGTACGATTACAATGCCCTTATCAATCTTGGCACCGCATATAGCCGTATGGGGTATCTGCCTGAGGCAGCGACTTATTATCTGGAAGCCGCAAAACTTTATCCCGAGAGGCCGCTTGCTTTTTATAATCTTGGGGAGGTTTTTCTCGCGGGGGGAGAAGAAAAACAGGCAAAGATGTATCTTCAAAAAGCAATCATGTGCGACCCCGGTTTTAAAAAACCGGCCGAACTTATGCGAAAGATCATATCGGAGGGGAAAAGTAAACCATAGAGGATTACTTAGAGTATAGATTATATATACCTCCAGCTTGACAATGGCAGGTTGGTATGATAGTCTTTGGATAAATATATTAGATAATCTCTATATAAATTCTAACTTTTTAACTCTTAATATATGGTAAAAATCGGAAGTGCATCAGAAAAATCAGTCGGCTTGGATATTGGAAGTTATTCCATAAAGGCCGTTTCCCTCGAGAAAAGTTCTGATGGTAAAACGCTTTCTGCCTTTAGCATAAAAAATATCCCCCCCGATGCCAAAAGCTATGAAACACAGCGTTTTATAGAAGAAGCCCTTAAAGAAATCGGTTTTCACCCGGAAGAAATCAACCTCTCCATATCCGGGCCTGACGTGATCGTGCGGTTCATAGACCTTCCCAAAATGACCAAAGAACAGCTGGCTAACGCCCTTGCCTTTGAAGCTGAGAAGTACATTCCTTTCAGCATAAAAGAGGTCGTTCTCGACTCTATTATTTTGGGCGATGCTGAAGAGGCGGGGCGCATGAAGGTCCTTTTGGCCGCCGCAAAACGCGAGCCTATCGCACACCTGGTAAAAATGTTCGAGGGCATGGATATCATAGTGAACATAATGGATATCGCTTCTTTTGCGATGTTCAATGTCTTCCTTGAATCCAATACTTTTGCCGAGGATAAGGGTAATGTCCTTTTGGACCTCGGGCATTCCGAGACCGATATATTGATATCGATCGGCGAGATGCCTTGCTTTATGAGGCAGGTGCAGATTGGGGGTAAGGATGTCATCAAGGCCATCTGCCGGAATATGTCTATTCCGATAGAAAAGGCAAACGAGTACATTTTAGGCCATGAAGGCGGGAATAAAGAGGCTGTAAAACAGGCTGCCGCATCTATCCTTGATGATCTTATCAAGGAGGTACAACTGTCTTTCGGATATTTTGAAAACAGGTACAATAAGGGAATCAGCGACATTTATTGTTCCGGCGGGATGGTCCGCCAGGAGGGGGTGCTTGATCACCTGGGTGAAAGACTCGCCACTGAAGTAAAGAAATGGGATCCGCTTAAAGGTCTAAAGATATCCGAGAACATTTCAGCCGAAAAGATAAAACCGGTTTCATGCCAGCTTGCTGTCGGGATAGGACTTGCGCTTAGAGGGATCAAGTAAACTAAAATATTTTATCATGATAGAGCTTAATTTGCTGCCCAAGGATCTGAGGAGAAAGAAGAGAAGGCAGATACAGATGCCCAAGCTGCCGACACTGCCGGCGTTACCGGCGGCTTTAGGCGTAATAGCAGTCCTGATCGCCGTGCATGTTCTTATGCTGCTGGTGGTCGGCAGTAACAGGAAAGAGTACGGGGTGCTGGAAGAGAAATGGAACCAGATGAAACCGCAGCGTGAAAGAACGGAACGCCTTGCCAGAGAAATAAACAACCTTGAAAGAAGGATAGCCGCGGTAAAAAAGATCGCCAAACCCGATCTGGACTGGTCCATGCTCCTCAGCGGTCTCAACCAGTCGATAATACCGAACATTTGGCTCTCAAACTTTGAGCTGAGTTTCCGGGATGAGAAAGACAAAAAGATAGTGATAAGCGATCTCCCTGTCTGGCTTAATCTTAACGGGTATGCTCTTGGCAAGAGCGAAGAAGCGACGGCTACAGTCGCCAGGTTTATCAACAGTCTCAAAAAGAACATGGAGTTCTCCAGCTATTTCGAGGAGATCGAACTTAAAAACATGCGGAACCTTAAGATCAGCGAGGAAGAAGTGATGATGTTCAACCTTAACTGCCGTTTCGGGCCTATAGGGTTTAAAAGCGACGAGAAAATCGGAGAGGACCTTCTGAAGAAATGATCGATTTTAATACGCAGCAAGACAAGATAAAAGAGTTTTTCGAGGACGAGCAGAAGAAACTGTATGTCACTGTGGGCGGCGCGGTTATCATCGTGGTGCTTTACCTTACATTTCTCATCCTGCCGACGTTTAACAGTCTTTCTGAGGTTTCCAGGATGGTCAAGGATCTTAAAGACAGGATAAATCTTGTTGAAAGCCGGGAAAAACGTCTGGATGAGATGACAGAGAGATTAAACGTTCTACGGGAAGAACAGACCCGGTATGCCAAACAGCTTCCAGTCGAAAAAGAAATACCCAAATTTTTGGAAGGTCTGGCTGCCATGGCCAAGGAATCGAACGTGAAGATACTAAGCGTCACCCCCCAGGAGTTTTCCACCAAGGGGTTAGACGAGGAGACCGCCAGGTATTTTCGCGAAATGCCTATAGTTATAACCGCGAAGAGCGGATATCATCAGCTGGGTTATTTTATCAACAAACTCGAGCAGGGGGAAAGGTTCGTTGAGATCCAGGACCTCTCGGTGCAATACGACAGCAAATATCCCAGGTCTCATAACGTGAAAATAGTCTTAAAAGCCTACGTGGCGGTTGGAGATGATGAAAAGAAATAGCGGAGCATATACGTTTCTGCTGGCGGTGAGTCTCGTTATGGCTATTGCGGGCTTGCTGCCGGATGAGGCTTCTGCATTCGAATATAAATCGCTTGGACGCAGGGACCCCTTCGTGCCTTTAATCGGCGTCCCGCAGGATGGAACGCGGGGCGGTGCCAGGGGAGTGCTTACCGTAGACGATGTCGTGCTTCAGGGGATTGTTATCGATCCCGCCGGAAAAAGGAGCGCCATCATTAACGGCGAGTTTATGACCGAAGGCGACAGTATCGGCGTACTTACAGTCGAGTCGATAGATGCCAATGTTGTGAAAATAAAAATAGATGAAGACGAGCATGAAATAAAACTTTATGAGGAATAGAAAGAAGTACGGTTTTTAAATTCGTAATGGGGGGGGAACATGAAAAAATTTAGTCGAATAGTGAAGCTCCATGGGCTAACGCCCATGGCATCCACAGTTTCAGGGTTCCGTCAAGCGGAATCCTGCACCGAAGGCCATTCATCCATGCCCTTACGGGCGTGGCCTTCTGGTGCATGGGTAAAAGTTCTTGCGCCAGTTGTTGCGATTTTATTTATGAATTCGCTGCTAATAGTGGATTCATATGCCCAGGTGAATGTTTCACCTGCGGGTGCTGCCCAAACATCCCCGGTCAAAGAGGATATAGGCCAGCCTTTGGCCGAAGCCGGGAACGTGACTGTCAATTTCAAGGATGTGGATATAAAGACAGTCCTTCATTACCTTTCCGAGGTAAGCGGGGTCGATATAATCCCGTCTCCCGGAGTCGAGGGCCTGGTCACCATGCGTCTAAGGAACAAACCCTGGGAAGTGGCACTTGACATCGTGACAAGAAACTACGGATACGTCTATTCACGCGAGGGCGACATCATAAGGGTCATACCCAAAGGACAGCTTCACGCGGAAGAGCCCGTGACAGAGGTCATACCCTTAAATCACCTCATACGTGATATTGAGCTGACCAAAACGGAAGAAGGCAATGAAGAGGTGCTTGTAGAGCAGAAGGAAGAAAGCATCAACCAGCTGATGACGGCGATCAACTCAATCCTTAACCCCAGGCAGGGCGAAAAAGCCACATATATCTCAAGCGTTAATTCCATAGTGATAACGGCGATACCCGCGCGCATAAGCGACATCAAAACGATGATAAGCAAGATCGACAAGAAGACCCCCCAGATCATACTTGATGCGAAAGTTGTCGAGATCCTCTTAAACGAGGACGAACGTTTCGGCGTGGATTGGAACGCGGTAATAACGGCTGCCGGGGCTAAAAAGCCGATCACCTTTCCCTTTAAAAACGACGGGACCTTGCCGTTTTTAAACGGTGCGCCGGATGAGAAGTATTATCCTTCGACAGGAGGAAGAGGATTTGCTCCAACTTTTCCCTGGATTACGGATACAGGTATCCCCGCGGTTGCCCAGGCTCTCGCCGGCACGGATCTGTTCACGTATGGTTACCTGGACTTTAGTACCTTTACCGCGACTCTGGCGCTTATAGACCAGAGGGGCGATTCCGAGATACTTTCAAGTCCCCGTATAACGACATTGAATAATCAAAGAGCCACTATAAAGGTAATCCAGAAAATAATGCTGCAGGAGGCGCTGCAGAGTACAGATACCTCCACGACCGTTACCGTTCAATTTGAAGATATAGAGGATGCCAGGGAAGTCGGCGTGAAGCTCGTGGTGATCCCCCATGTCAACGAAGAAGGGGACATCTCCGTCAATCTCCTGCCGGAAGTCTCTAATAACGAAGGCTTTAGCGTGCTCACGCTTGCCGGAGCGGCCCAGCAGGGAACAGTGGCCCTTACGTTTAATTCCAGGGAGGCTAACACGATCATAAGGGTGAGAGACGGAGACACGATTTTCCTGGGGGGGCTTATACGGAAAGAGCTGGTGACAGAGGATAATAAACTCCCGATACTGGGCGACCTTTTGGGTGGCATACCGGTTCTGGGAAGTCTTTTCAAATACGAATCCGAAGAAATCCGAAGAACTGAGATCGTATTTTTCGTCACGGTGCACCTGGTGAAAGACGCCATGGATTCCATCGCTGATTCCGAGACCCAGCCGCACTTTGATAAATACATAACGCAGAAAGAAAGCGCCGAGGAAACCGAAACAGCCCCCGTGCTTATGACGGGGAAGCTGAAAACCACCCAGAAACAGGTAGAAGTTCCTGTAGGAAACACCGAAGCGGTGCAGCCCAAGAGGGAATACGCGCCCTGGCTGGATTTCAGGAAGAAGAAGTAGCGCTTAAGGGGCAGAAGTTTATCGCCGGCAGACGAGGGTAGAGGGCAGAAGACAAGACTGGCTTTTCAAAAGGCGAAGATGATAAAAGGTTTTTATAGTTAGCATGTGTTTCGCGAGACGTCTTGACTTAATAGGCTTTATATTTTTTCAATCACCCCTCCCCCTAGAAAGAAGCGTTCACAGAAGACGCTAAGCTTTATTACTTTGCAGGCTGCCGAGAGAATAGTAGTTTTCTTTTATGCCTGTCTCTTTAGCTTTGATGTGAGGGAAAGCCGGTATAAGATCATGATAAGATACGATGCTGTCTTTGAGAAGAAGGGTGATATGGTCTATATTTCGCATCTGGACCTCATGACTCTTATTCGCAGGGCCATCCGCCGTACGGGACTGGCCTTTGTTTTGACGGAAGGCTTTTCACCACACGTAAAGATAAGTATGCCGAAGGCTCTCAAGCTTGGCTGCCAGAGCGACAGGGAAGAGATGAGTTTCTGGCTTACTGAGCGGCCTCACCTTGAGATTAAAGAGGCTCTCAACCGGGAACTTCCGGAAGGCGTAAGGATCCTGGAAGTCAGAGAAGCCAAGTGATACAAATATAAATGTGAAAGGACATTTTATGATGGCAAAAAGACATAGACATAAAGCCGAAGTGAAGACCGAAAAACAGATACTGATCAATGTCGGCCCCATTGAGAAGCGTGCCGCGATCCTTGAGGGCGGCAATATGGTGGATTTTTTCATGGCACGAAAGGGCCGTGGGCAGTATGCCGGCAGCATCTACAAGGGGCGGGTAAGTTCCATCCTCCCGGGGATAGAAGCGGCCTTCGTGGATGTAGGACTTGAGAAAAACGGGTTTCTCCACGTGAGCGACGTTTTGGACAAAAGTTCCATACTCAAAGAGATCCTGGCGGACGAGGACGAGCCGGCTATAAAACCCAGGAAAAAATTCGGCCCCGCGAAAATACAGAACATTTTAAAGAAGGGCGAAGAGCTCATGGTACAGGTCGTGAAAGAAGCGATCGGCACCAAGGGGCCGCGTCTTACCACGTATATAAGCCTTCCGGGAAGGTATCTGGTGATAACCCCCTATGACAAGACAATAGGCATATCCCGGCGCATACTTGACCCGGCGGAACGCAAGAGGATACGCGACATTTTGGATAAATTGGGGTTCCGTGACGAGGTGGGCTGCATCGTAAGGACTGTAGCAGCCGGCAGGAGTGAGGAGGAGTTCCGTTCCGAGATCAGGTACCTGATGAACCTATGGGCGAGGGTGAAAGCAAGAGCCGAAAGACAGGCGCCTCCCGTTTGCGTATATGAGGAATACGGGATAGTCCTTCGCATGATAAGGGACATTTTCACCGAAGACGTCTCAAGCCTCATCGTCGACTCGAAGGAGGAGTATGCCAGGATCATCAAGTTCCTCAAGGCCTTCATGCCGTCACTCCGGAAGAAAGTGAAACTGTACACCGGGCGCATGCCTCTTTTTCAGAAATACAATCTTGACAAGAAGGTAGATGAGATCTTTGAAAGGAAAGTCTCGCTCAAAAGCGGCGGGTATCTTGTTATCGAGCAGACCGAAGGCGTCGTGGTAATCGATGTCAATACGGGCAGCTTCGTCGGGAGAAGAAGCCTGGAGGAGACCGCGTATAAGACGAATATGGAGGCAGCGGAAGAAATACCGAAGCAGCTCATGCTGAGAGATATAGGCGGCATCATCATCATAGACTTTATCGATATGGAGGATAAGAACCACCGCGAGAACATCTTTAACCTCCTCCAGGAGAAGCTCCGCGATGATAAGGCGCGCATAAGCCTGAGGGCGATATCCCAGTTCGGGATAGTGGAGATGACCAGGCAAAGGATGCGTAAGAGCCTGGAAAGCTCCTCGCATATAGAATGCCCTTATTGCGGAGGTAAAGGCATGATTAAAAGCGTTGAGACTATAGCGATCGAAGTGGTCCGGCAAATAGATAACGCGCTTGTAAAAAGCGAGAAGAGGATAAAACATGTAAGCGTGACGGTACACCCCGATATTAACGAGGCTTTAGTTTCGGATCAGGCCGTGATGTTAAGCGATATACAGCGCAAATACAGGTGCAAGATAGACCTTAAAGAGGATCATACGCTCCATATTGAGGATATTGTGGTAGAGGAGCGTTAAAAATCGGTTGAACTGACTTCTTTTTTTTGAATATATCAAAAAGCTGGTTATTGAATTATAGTAAGGTATACTTTAAATAGGGGTATACAGTTAGTTTTATAGCCGGTTTTCAGGAAAGAACAGGTGATTATGAGGAATTTGTTTAAAGATTCCCGGGGGATGACGCTTGTAGAAGTGATCATATCCATCATGATAGTGGCGCTTATTGCGATAGCTGTGCTTACCGCGATTACGCAGGGAGCGATCCTTATCAGCCGCTCAGATGAGATCTATACCGCTTCTATCCTGGCCCAGGCACGTATAGACACACTTAAAAAATTTGATTTTGCCAATATACCTTACACAGCCCCTGAGATCGATGTCCCCATAGATATAGACGGCGATGGAGAGGTGGATTTTTTCCGCACGACTGCGGTTACACAAAATTTTAACGGTTTTTCCGATCTCGTAACGGTTAAAGTGAGTGTCGACAGGGCCGACGAAGCTTCCCCGGCGGGTCATCCTATTACCATGGAGACGGTGTTTGCCGATATATAAAACGCAACAAAAATAAGAGGCGATTATGAGAAGGATGCTCCGGGATAAAAGAGGGTTTACCTTAACGGAAGTGCTGATCATGATAATTATAGCTGTTCTGGTGGTGGCGGCTATGATCTCGACGTGGACGTTTGCCCAGAAAGTATGGACGGGGGAAAGGAGTAACACGCTTCTCAGGATAGACCTTTTAAAAGCTCTTGAGACGATAAGGAACGAAGTGCGTCTTTCAAGCGCCACTTATATGACGTTTTATCCGGAAGGCGAAGTCACATATACCGCGATGAGCCTGCCGTCAGCCGATGTTGATACTAACGGTTTTTTAACTATTACCGATGGCAAGATCGCTTGGGATAAGACCATCATATACCACATAGTCGAGGAAGACGGTAAAAAGCATCTCAGAAGAAGCGTTATCGATTCATGGGACAGTACGCTTACCGAGGATGAAAGGTACGCTCAGCTTGAAAGTGTTCTTTCCGGCGACATCACCGCCGACTTATATTCGGATCTCATAAGGGAAAACCTGGATTATCTTGAGATCTCACAGCTGGCCGGTTTGGTGGATTTTTATGATGAAAGCAGCGATCCCGTTAAAGTGAGTAACGTCGTCTTCGGGTACACAACGCTTGACGCTGGAAGTCATGACATACGCTTTACTGCCGAGGACCTCAATCCCGATTCGACCGGTTACGCTTTCGGCATAGACAATATCAGGATAATGCCTTCGGGCAGTTACCGGGAAGCGGAGTATTACAACTCCTCTTTTGCCCCGGCTGGTTCGATAGATTCAAGCGGCGCCGGTATTACCAGAGTTTATGACAACGAATGGAGAAACAGTAATTTCCTGGAATATGACGCTGCGGGCGCAGGCGACTATCTCGAGTTTACCGACTCTTACGATCTTGTGAGAGATTCCGCTTTTTCGGGCGCAAGCCCGGATAACGTTTTTATTTATGGGGAAGAGATGCGTATGAAGCTGGAACTTCCCTCGGACCGCGTGGGTGGAGACGAGGATATAGTCTGGTCAGCCGCATCTGAGACCGAGGATACTGAGATAGACGGCGATGACGGGAACCTTCCGGCTTATCCCATAACAATCCGTACGGTTTTACACCATGATAAGATAGACAATTCCGGCACGACCACGGCAGATCCCGTGAGGGGCTATCTTTTAAGGTGCAAGTTTACCGCGCCCGAGGATAATCCCTTTAAAATAGAGGCTGCGTATATAACAAGAAGAGATAAAAGCGCAGATGAGTATGTCGGCCTTGCGAACCAGTCTACGTCGGGGTTACCTGTAGAAGACTATCACCGTCACCAGAGGCTTTATTTCCAGGACGCTTATGATATGGATGGTGACGGCGATTCCACCGATACCGTGACTTATGCCTATATCCCCAGCGGCGGTCAAGTCTGGAGCGAATGGGTCTGCTTCCCGCTGGCTTTGGAGGATTCAGCGGGGGACGAGGCGGATTACCTTATAACATTCTATGTGCCGCAGCTGGATGATCCGTTTTTAATCTGGCCTTCAGGATGGTCCTTTAATCCGGGTGATGACGATGTCAGGTACTGGGAGGGCGGTGCGACCATGGATCATTCATATTACCTGACGACGGGAGATCTTCCGTCCGCTTCGGGGACGCCGGTATGGTCTCTTTATGACGGCACCACAAACATGATCTATGCCGTTACAGAAGTTGACGTTGCCCAGAAATCAGGCAGCGTGGAATCTCAGATATACGATACGGCGTTAGCAAGCCCCTCGTATAACCAGATAAAGTGGTCTGAAGACAGTCCTTCGGGCACCGAAGTGCGCATGAAGGCGCGTTCTTCCAGTGACAGATTCATGACAGGGGCGACAGACTGGGACTCTATAACCGGCAGCACTACGAATCCCAGCAGCCTGGGAATAGGTTCAGGCCGGTATTTTCAGTTCAAGGGGGAACTGGCTACTACCCTTTACTGGAGGGTTGATTCTTCGACCTTGAGCTATGAGAATTATATTAATAGCCAGGTAACTATGATGAATGTGTATGAGTTCCCGGCTAGTGCAGGCGAGCCCTACATTGCGGGGTATACTTCACTCTGGATAGACGATGTTGAAGTAAACTGGCCCGGCGATGAAACAGTATGCCAGATCACGGGCGACATCGCCAAGAAGGACGATTACGGACAGGTGAGAGTCACAATCGACGGCGAGGATCTTATTAAAGCTTTGACGATCGGTATCGGCGTCAGTATGGATTTTCACGGCAGGTTACTCCATAAAGAGAATACGATCGAGGTCGAGCCCAGGAATACGGGCAAATAGAGGCGGTGTGATATGAAAAGCGAGATTAGCCGGATGAATATCGGGAACAAAAAAGGCATGGTGCTTATCGTGGTACTGGGTTTCGTGCTCTTAATGTCCATAACTACGATATTTTTCGTCGATATCATAAAACAGGACATGGAGCTAATAGGCCGGGCAAAGACCATGGAGCAGGCAAGGAACATGGCTGAAGCGGGGATAAACCACGCGCTGGCTGAGATCAGGGCCAACGGTTTAAGCGGAAGCACCGTCGTTTCAGAGACTATGGATACGGGTGGCTACGTCGTGACGTACTCTCAGGTGGGTTCGAGGATCCTTTTGACTTCAGTGGGGACTGTGGGGCCGGTTTCAAGGACGGTAACGGCTGAGATCAGCGGTGCTGTAGACTCACCGTTAAACAAGATGTATACGGCATACAACAGCCTTAAACTTCGTGCCACGGGCAGCGCTTCATTGGTAGAGGTGACAGGGGACATACACTCTAACAGCGACGTAGAGCTCAAGTCCTTGAATAACGGAATCGTCCGCGTAAACGGAGAAGTCGCGGCTGTTGGTGTGGTGCTGGAAGGCTCAAAACACAACCAATCCGATAGTGCAGATGCTTTCATATGGATCAATGGCGTGAATAATGACGCCGCCACAGTTACAGAAGGCGCGCCGTTTCTTCCCCTTGTGGGTGTTGATTGGATCACTCAGGGGGATTTGGCCGAGTGGAAACAAAAAGCGATTGATGCCGGTGACTACTACAGCAGTAACCAGACTTTTACCGGAAGCATTTCACCTTCCAGCGGGTATGCTTACGTAGACGGTAACGTCACTATAAGCGGCACATGTGTGCTTAACGGCTCTCTTATCGCAGACGATATTAAAATAAGTGGAAGCCTGATACAGACCATAAAAAGCGGCATTATAAACATCATTTATGCAAAAGGGACGAACGGTGATATTACGGTTCACGGCAATCTCACAACAGAAGGAGCTATCGTGCATGCCAGGAGGGACCTTACTACCGGGACAGCGGGAGCTACTATTGATATAGAGGGATGTATGATAGCTGAAAGGGATATAACCTTCTGGAATGTGACGACTGTCGTTAAATATGCATATAAAGATCCTGAGATTTATGCGCCGGGGCTTCAACAAGATGTCGATATCATAAGCTGGAACCCACCCAAACCTAATTAGTCTTGACAATCAAGGTCCTATCTGGTACTATTATTCTACTCTTTTTTAAAGAATTTTGTTTATTTGTCATATAAGCTATTGTTTTTAAACAAGTTATAAACTATTAGGAGAAAACATGTACGCGGTAATCGAACTTAAAGGCACGCAGGTACTGGTTGAGAAAGGTACTATTTTTTCAGTTAACCGCATAGCCGGGCAGAAAGCTAAGACGCTTAAGGTGGATAAGGTCCTCTTCGGCAGGAAAGGCGCTTCTTATTTTGTGGGAGAGCCTTACGTGAAAGACGCTTTTGTCGAATGTGCGATCGTGGGGGACAAAAGAGGGAAAAAAGTGATCGCGTTTAAATACAGGGACAGGAAAAGCTCACAGTCGAAAAAAGGCCACAGGCAGGACCTGACGGATCTTAAGGTGAAAGAGATACATTTTGCGGAAGGGGTTAAACCCGCTGAAGAGAAAGCCAAGAAGGCGGAAACCAAACCCAAGAAAGCATAAATAAAATAATCGGCCCCGAGATCAGGGCCTGGAGAAGAAAAGGAGTTACCAGTCATGGCACATAAAAAAGGACAAGGTTCTTCGCGCAACGGACGCGATTCGAATTCTCAAAGACTCGGTGTTAAAATATCCGGCGGCGAGTGCGTAAGCGCCGGCAGTATAATCATCAGACAGAGGGGCACCCGCTATAAGCCCGGTATGAACGTGGGCAGGGGCAGCGATGACACTCTTTTTGCCAGGCGCACGGGTGTTGTTTCGTTTTCTGCGAGCCGGGTTGTAAGTATAATCCCCGAATGAGATGCTTATTGACCATGCAAAGATCTACGTCTCCGGCGGCAAGGGAGGGGACGGTTGCCAGAGTTTATTCAAGGATATCTTTCACCGAAAGGGCATCCCTGACGGCGGTGACGGCGGAGCCGGCGGCGACGTAATCATCGAAAGCAGCCCCAACCTGCATACTCTTCTTGATCTAAAATACAAACAACATCATTCCGGCGGCGCAGGCGTGTGCGGCGGTTCGAACAAGAAGTTCGGCAGGCGCGGGAAGGACTGTGTTATAAAGGTCCCCGTGGGCACTATCGTAATAGACGCCGGGACGGACATGGTTGTAAGGGATCTTGACGCTATAGGCGAGAGGGTTATTGTAGCCAGGGGCGGAGCGGGCGGCATAGGCAGCGCCAAGAAGAGAGAGGCCGAGCCGGGCGCCCCCGGTGAAGCGAAAACTCTTATCCTGGAACTTAAGCTGGTCGCTGACGCCGGGATAATAGGCCTGCCCAATGCCGGTAAATCAACGCTTATCTCACGCATATCAAAATGTCATTCGCGGGTAGCTGCGTACCCTTTTACGACACGCACGCCCCAGCTGGGGGTGGTGAGTTTCCATGAGAATACCTTTGTGGCCGCGGATATGCCGGGCCTCATCGAAGGCGCGCATGCGGGGAAGGGACTCGGGGACAGGTTTCTGCGTCACATCGAAAGAACCAGCGTTCTGGTGCATATTGTGGATATGGTGCCGGTGGATGGGACTCATCCAGATGAAAATTATGCAAGATTAGAAAAAGAACTTTATGCCTATAGTGAAGACGTGTATAATAAACCGCGTATAATAGTCGCGAACAAGATGGATATGCCCGGGGCGAAGGAGAACCTTGAGAAGTTTTCCGCCGGGCAAAAAGAAAAGGTGTGGGCGATCTCCGCTCTTACCGGGGAAGGCGTGAGGGAACTGGTCGGGGCAATATACAGGAAGATAAAAGATGTCAAAGAAGCACCTGAAGAGAATAACGATTAAGGTCGGCACTAAAGTCGTTACCGGCGAGAATAACAGACTCGATGAGGCGGTTATCAAGAGCCTGGCGGATCAGATATCCGATCTAAAAGACAAGCACTTCGAGGTGATCGTGGTCTCTTCAGGCGCTATAGGCGCGGGACTGGGGTTACTTAAGCTGAATAAAAGAGAGAGGTCTCTTGCAGAGCTTCAGGCCGCAGCAAGCGTCGGCCAGAACCACCTCATGGACGTTTATAACGAATATTTCAACAAGAGAAGTTATGTCGCCGGCCAGATACTGCTTACCCAGGAAGACTTTAATGACCGCAGGAGGTTCCTTAACATAAGATATACACTTAATGAACTCGTAAAACTCGGCGCGGTCCCTATCATCAATGAGAACGATTCGGTTTCGACGGAGGAGATAAAGTGCGGGGATAACGATCGCCTTTCAAGCCTGGTGGCTGACCTTGCCGATTCCGACATCTTGATAATCCTTACCGATGTGGAAGGGCTCCTCGGGCGAGAAGGCGGATTAATCAGCAGAGTCGAAGATATAGCAAAAGATATAGGGAAACTGAAAGGGCTTTGCCGGGGCAAAGGATGCGATGAAAGCACCGGGGGCATGATAACTAAACTTGAGGCCGCGAAGAACGCCGCGTCAAGCGGGATAGAATGCGTTATCGCCTACGGCAGAAAAGAGAGCGTAATCACCGATATTGCCGACGGCAAAGAAGTAGGTACGCGCTTCAAAGCTTCAGAAGTCACCATGAAGGCCCGCAAGAGGTGGATAGCTTTCAGCCTCAAGTCCAAGGGATCGATCAGGATAGACGAAGGGGCGGAGAAAGCGCTCATCGCCAAGAATAAAAGTCTCTTACCCAGCGGTATTATCGATATATCAGGCAGGTTCACTGACGGTGACGTGGTGGATATCGTAAGCGATGACGGGGAAGTTATAGCAAGGGGGCTTTCGAATTATTCATCCGAGGAAATAGAGAAAATCAAGGGGCATAAGTCCGAGCAGATAGAAAGCATACTCGGCTATAAGGATTACGATGAGGTGGTACACAGGGACAACCTCGTGGTCCTTTAGTAGAGGAAGAAAACGACTTTTTTAAAAAAGGTAAAGAAATATGGACAGTAAAACCATAATGAAAGATATCACCTCGAAAGCGAAGAGGGGCGCGGCGAGTCTGGCTGTCATGAAGACCAAGGATAAGAACAAGGTACTTCTCGCCATGGCTGAAAGCCTGGACAGGTCAAGAGCCGGCATAAAGAAAGCCAACGCCATAGATTTAAAGAACGCCGAGGAGAAGGGCAGGAACAAGGCCTTTCTCGACAGGCTGAAGATGGATGATAAAAGAATAGACGGCATGTGCAAGATGATGCGGGACGTCTCCAAACTCCAGGACCCCGTAGGTGAAGTCCTCGAGAAGAGAGAGAGGCCCAACGGTCTTATCATCGAGAAGGTGCGCGTTCCTATAGGCGTCATCGGCATAATCTATGAGGCGCGTCCCAACGTAACAGCCGATTGTGTCGCGCTTTGCCTTAAGTCAGGCAACTCCGTGATACTGCGCGGCGGGAGTGAGGCGATAAACTCGAATAAAGCCATTTATGCGGCGTTGAAAGAAGCCTCGGCAAAATGCCGTTTAGATGAAGGCGCGTTCATCCTCATAGAAGACACCAGCCGCCAGCTGGTGGAGGAGATGCTTAAATCAACAGGCGGTATCGATCTCATTATGCCGCGCGGGGGAGAGTCATTGATCCGTGAGGTCGTCGAAAAAAGCCAGGTACCGGTGATCAAGCATTACAAAGGCATCTGTCACGTATACGTCGACGCGGATGCTGATCTTGCGATGGCGGAAGAGATCTCGTATAACGCAAAGGTTCAGAGACCCGGTGTATGCAACGCCATGGAGACCATGCTCGTGCATGAAAAGATAGCCAGGGAGTTTCTGCCGCGTATTGCCGAAAGGCTCAAAGAAGCGGGAGTGCAGCTTAAGGGCTGCTCCGAAAGCCGCCATATTCTCGGTGATGGCGTCCAGGAAGCCACAGAAGAAGATTTTGCCACGGAATGGCTCGACCTTGTGCTTAATATCAGGGTCGTTGACTCCCTGCAGGAGGCGATCAGCCATATAACAAAGTTCGGGTCAAACCATTCCGATGCGATTGTGACAGAAAACGCTTCTAGCGCAAAAGAGTTCACCAAGCACGTGGATTCCGCTGCCGTGTACGTCAACGCTTCGACCAGGTTCACCGATGGCGGCGAATTCGGTAAAGGCGCCGAGATCGGCATCTCCACAGACAAACTCCATGCTCGCGGACCCATGGGGTTGGAAGAGCTTTGCACATACAAGTATATCGTTCATGGCGCCGGTCAAATAAGGACCTGACCGGATATAAGGATAAGAGAGGGGATATATGAGGATAGGCCTGCTTGGCGGTACATTTAATCCTATACATCTGGGGCACATGGTACTGGCGCAGGAATGCTGGCACCATTTAGCTCTGGATAAGGTGTATTTTATCCCGGCGTATATGCCCCCGCATAAACAAATAGAGGGCGATGCCACCGTCGCGGACAGGGTCAACATGGTCCGGCTCGCCCTGGAAGGCGACGACAGGTTTGAGGTCTCGACATATGAGGTGGATTCCGAAGTTAAGTCATACTCGGTCAACACGATAAAGTATTTTAAGGAAAAGTATAATGAGGGAGCGGAACTTTTCTTTCTCAGCGGCGCCGACTCGGCGGAAAGCCTTTCCATGTGGAAGGATCCCGATGAGATCCTTAAACTTTCCACTTTTGTCGTTGCGACCCGTCCCGGGTGGGGTGAGGAAAGCGCGTATGAGGGGCTCATACACAGGATAGTTATACCTAATATAGAGGTCTCTTCTTCTAATATAAGGGAACGTATACATAACCGCCAGCCCATAGATTATCTTGTCCCGGATAAAGTGGTCAGCTATATACGGAAAAAGGGTCTTTACAGGGAATGATAATTAATATAATATATATGAGCTTGAAATATCAGCTTCATTATGATAAACTTGGTTCGTTGAATTTTTTTGTTAAAATCTAAGGAGGTGTTACTCATGGCACAGGGTTACTGCGTAAAATGTAAGGCTAAGAAAGAGATGAAAGATGCCAAAGAAGTCACTATGAAGAACGGCAGAAAAGCTGTGAAAGGCAAATGCCCGGATTGCGGTACAGGCATGTACAGGATCCTCGGCAAATAGTGCGCATCTTCAGCAGACGTGTTTTTAAAAAACGTTTATTTTGATATCAAAGGAACACTTTAACTTTCAACACGATTATCGGTGAAAAAGATAACAGCGCTGGATAAAGCGAGATTAATAGCACATCTTGCGGCTGAGAAAAAAGGAGAGGATATAATCCTTATGGATATGCGCGGCCTCTCCAGCATCTTTGACTGGTTTGTCCTGGTCTCAGCAAGTTCTTCCCGCAGGATAGGTGCCATTTCCAGAGCAATTCAGGAAAAACTGTCAAAAACGCATATTCTTCCCCTGCATGTGGAGGGAAGACGAAACCCGTATTGGGTTCTTTTGGACTACGACGATGTCGTAGTCCATGTTTTTAATAAAGAGATCAGGGATTTTTACGGACTGGAACGGCTCTGGTCGGATGTTCCTGTAGAACGGTTTGACGATAAATGCTTGGAAAAGACGTCTCAAAAAAAATAACGGAAGCCCTCTTAAAATCCTCAAAAAAGTATTTCTGCGAAAACCTGCCCGATGCGCCTTTCCCGGAAGATATAGGGGTGTTTCTGGAGCTTACCCGTGATGCCAAACACGGGGATCTGACCAGTAATGTGGCGATGCGTCTGGCCTCGCTGGTGCGCAAAGCCCCGGCTGAAGTTGCCTCCAGGATCACAGCTATCCTTCGGGAGGAGCTCGAGAAGAGTCATCTATCCGCTTTGATAGGCGATATAGAGGTTAAAGGCGGGTTCATAAATTTCCGGTTTTCCGACGAGTATTACAAGAAGCTTCTTTTAGCTATCGAAGAAGAAAAGGACGATTTCGGCCGGTCAGATGACGGCCGCTCAAGGCACATAAACCTCGAATTCGTAAGCGCCAACCCCACGGGACCCCTTACTATCGCGCATGGCCGCCAGGCCGCCATAGGCGACGCCCTGGCGCGTATACTGCGTTTTGACGGCTATAAAGTCACCTGTGAGTATTACCTTAATGATGTGGGCCGCCAGATCATGCTTCTCGGTAAGTCCGTCGAGGTGCGGTACCGTAATCTCTGCGGGCGAGAAGAGGAGATGCCGCCGGACGGGTACATGGGCGAGTATATTACCGATATCGCAAGAGAGATAAAAGAGAAGAGGGGCAGCGCGCTTCTTGAAAAACCAGAAAAAGAAGGGAACTTTTTCCGGGATTATGCTGTCAAATACATGATGCATCTCATAACGAAAGACCTGGATGATTTCGGAGTCAAATTTGATACCTGGACCAGCCAGGCGGATATAGAGGGGCGCAAAGAAGTGGAGCAGGCTCTTGGAGTGCTCGATAAAGGCGGCTATATCTATGAAGACGGCGGGGCAAAATGGTTTGCTTCCACCCGTTTCGGTGACGATAAAGACAGGGTCGTCAGAAAAAGTGACGGCTCTTATACGTACCTGGCGCCCGATATAGCTTATCATCTTGACAAGTACCGCCGTCATCACTGGAAACTCATAGACCTCCTGGGCCCGGACCATCACGGTTATATCGGCAGGATGAAAGCCGCTGTCCAGGCGCTGGGTCACGATGCCGGAAGCCTTGAAATATTAATAGTGCAGCTCGTCACCCTCATGCGAGGGGGTGAGTCCCTTTCCATGTCCACGCGTAAGGGGGAATTTATAAGCTTAAGAGAACTTATCGATGAAATAGGCAAGGATGTCACACGGTTCTTTTTCCTTTCCAGAAGGCTTGACAGCCACCTGGATTTTGACATAGATCTTGCCAAGAAAGAATCTACGGACAACCCCGTCTATTACATCCAGTACGCTCATGCAAGGATCTGCAGCATAAAGAAGTTCAGCCGCAAAAAGGCGCTTAAGCTCCTTTTTCGGAAGAAACGGCTGGACCTCTTGAAAACAAAAGAGGAAAGAACCCTTATGCGTAAACTCGGGGAGTTTCCTTTTGCGGTGAAGGCAAGCGCAGACGCGCTTGAGCCTAACAGGCTGATAGTCTATCTCAACGATCTGGCGCGCCTCTTTCACTCTTTTTATACCGAATGCAGGGTAGTCTCGGACGATATTGCGCTGACAAAGGCGAGGCTATTTCTTGTCGAATGCGTTCGTACGGTCCTGGCGAACGGGTTAGGTCTTTTGAATATAACTCTGCCTGAGAAGATGTAAGAGGGCGGAGCTCTTTCTCCGGATGAATAGACCATGTTTGATTCCCTCAAATTATATACAGGCGAGAAAGCCAGTGCGGAGGAGACGCTTAAAACGCTGGAGCGGTACGGCTATTCGCGGTGCCGTAGGATCTCAGCGTGCGGGGATTATACCCTGGTGGGCGAGACTCTTATAATCTATCCCGTGACTTTCGAGTATCCGGTCCGTATAGATATCTCCGGAAGCGTGGTGCGGTCGATAAAGAGCATAGACCTAGTTTCCTTCAAGACGATCACCAGTCATAGAGGAGTCATAATACTGCCGCTCGGCATATTAAGACGCACGAAGGTGTCAAAACGCGCAGGCCGGGTGGAGTTGGGCGAGCAGCCGATAGACTCCTTCGTCGATATAGAGCCGGGCGACTTTGTAGTGCACCTTGATTACGGCATAGGCAAGTACCTCGGCATGCAGAGGATGCGCCGGGGAGGGAGCTTCGGGGATTATTTTGTTCTTGAATATAAAGGCGGGGATAAGCTTTATGTTGAAAGCGGCGACCTCCACAAACTGCAAAGGTACATCTCGTTTCACCGGAAGCTACCCGGCTTAAGCAGCCTTAAAGGCAAGGGATGGGAAGCGGCCAAGAAAAACGCCACCAGGGGGGCCGCGCTGGTGGCACGGGATCTATTGAGTCTGCAGGCGAAGAGGGAAAGCGCGCCCGGTTTTGTTTTCTCCAAGGATAGCGACTGGCAGAAAGAGGTCGAGGAGGCGTTTCCCTATAAGGAGACACCCGACCAGCTGAAAGCGACGGAGGACGTTAAGTGCGACATGGAAAGGCCGCGCCCCATGGACCGGCTTCTCTCGGGCGATGTGGGCTACGGCAAGACTGAAGTCGCCTTGCGCGCTGCGTTCAAGGCGGTCATCGACAATAAACAGGTGGCCATACTCGTTCCGACGACGATCCTTGCGGAGCAGCACACCAACACCTTTACCAGACGCCTCAGGGATTTTCCCATAAACATCCAGATGCTTAACCGGTTCCGTACGCAGAAGGAGCAGAACACGATACTCAGGGACCTGGAGGAGGGGAAAGTCGATATAGTTATCGGCACGCATCGCCTGCTTTCCAGCGACGTGAAGTTTAAGGATATGGGCCTCTTAATTATCGATGAAGAGCAGAGGTTCGGCGTAAAACACAAGGATAAGCTTAAAAGGATGCGCGTGAACGTCGATATACTCACGCTCACGGCCACTCCCATACCCAGGACACTGTACCTTGCGCTTATGGGGGGGAAGGATATATCGGTGATCGAGACTCCTCCCCTGGAAAGGATGCCTGTCGATACCAGAGTTATGGAGTATGACGAAAAAGAGATCTCCGGCGCCATAGAGAAAGAACTGGCCAGGGGCGGCCAGGTGTATTATGTCCATAACAGGGTTGAGACCATAGAAAGGATCGCCTCCAAAGTCAAGAAGCTCGCGCCAAGTGCGCGTCTTCTGGTGGCGCACGGGCAGATGAGTTCGAAGACACTCGAGAAGACAATGCTTAAATTTATCAGGGCGGAAGTGGACGTACTGGTATGCACCACGATCATCGAATCCGGGATAGACATCCCGAACGCCAACACCATGATCATAAATGATGCGGACCGGTTCGGTTTGGCGGATCTCTATCAGCTGAGGGGCAGGATCGGCAGGTTTGACCGTAAGGCTTACGCGTATCTGGTGGTACGGGACTTCTCAAGCCTTACCCATGAAGTGCAGCAGCGTTTAAGCGCGATAAAGAAATACCAGGAGCTGGGTTCGGGATTCAAGATCGCCATGAGGGACCTTGAGATGAGGGGTGCCGGTAATATATTGGGTTTCCAGCAGAGCGGGTTCATAGACCAGGTAGGCTTTGACCTCTATTGCCGTCTGCTTAAACTGGAGATCGATAAACTAAGGGGAAGTGAAAACTCTTGAAGAGGAAGTGCTATTTTGCTATTATATTAATGATTTAGCACATAAGAAAGCGGAATAATCATGAGAAAAAACAAAAATAGCACCATTTTCGTTCTATTAGCGGTTTTCCTGGTGATGGGCCTTTTCGGCTGTTCCAAAACGCCGAAGAAGGAAGATGTCATAGCTTCGGTGGGAGAGGTGAAGATCACCATACGGGATTTCAACAGGATGATCGAAAAACTCCCGGGAAAGTACCAGGACATCGTCAAGAACAGGAAAGATGAGTTCCTGCAGGAACTCATAAACGACACGCTCCTTTACCAGGAGGCTCTCCGCAAAAATATCGATAAGGAGAAAGAAGTCCAGGAGGTTATAGAACAGGCCCGCAAAAAGATCCTCATCGCAAGGTTTCTGAAGGGCGAGGTGGATGATGCCGTTGTCATAACCGACGATGATATCGTGGAGTTTTACGAAAGCAACAAAGATAAATACATGACCCCCGAGATCATGAGGGTCTCGCATATACTCCTCTTGTCACAGGATAATGCCGATGAAGTGCTTAAAGAGATCCAGGCAGGCGCGAGTTTCGAGGATATGGCAAGAGCGAAATCAGTAGACCCCACCGCCCAGAGAGCCGGGGACATCGGGTATTTTCCCAAAGGGCAGCTCATGCCGGAATTCGAGAACGCCTGTTCGGCTCTTGAAATAGACCAGATCAGCGGAGTCGTAAAGACGAAACTCGGGTATCATATAATAAAACTTACTGACCGGCGGCAGCCGCAGTTAAGGCCGATAGACGAGGTGGACGAAAACATAAAATCGCAGCTAAGGGCCATAAAGAGGCGCCAGCTTTTCAACGATCTACTCACCAGGCTTCGCAAAGAGACTGTTATCGAGATAAACGAAGAGGCGCTATCCGTCAAGGAAGAAGAGAAGCCGGTTGAAACGGAAAAGGATGAAACGGAAGAAGAAGTTTAAGGGGGATATATTATGAACTGTGTAAGGAGACTGAAGGTTTTATTTTTTGCGATGATAGGCGTGTCTCTCGCTTTATCAAGCATAAATTCTCATGCGGCTGTTGTAGACAAGGTGCTTGTTGTGGTCAACGATGAGGTCGTAACGCAGCGTGAATTCGACAGGCTCTATATACCCATTAAAAAGGAGTACGAGGCCAGCTTCGAGGGCGAGGACTTAAAAGAGAAGCTAGAGACGGTCAAAAAAGGCCTGCTTGAGCAGATGGTAAGCTCTAAACTTGTGGTGAGTCTTGCGAAGCAGGCGAAAGTGCAGATAGACGAGAAAAAATTCCAGAGCGACATGGATAAGATAAAGTCATATTATGCCAGTGAAGATGAGTTCCTGCAGTCGTTGAGCGCAAAAGGCACTAACTTGACGGAGTTTGAACGTGAACTTCGCGAACAGGCCCTGGCTCAGAAACTAGTCGAGAAAGAAGTCGCGTCAAAGATCGTCATTTCTCCGGGCGAGACGCGGGATCTTTATGAGAAAAACAAGGACAAGCTTTTGGCCCCCGAAAGGGTGAGGGTCCGCGGGATCATGATACGCAAGAGAACGGGCTCGGAAGATGACAGCCGCAAAAAGATAGACGAAGTGCTTAAGGAGCTTAATAGCGGCAAAGATTTCGCTTCCCTGGCGATCGAGCGTTCCGAAGGTCCCTATGCCAGTGACGGGGGGGATATGGGGTACATAATAGCCGGGAACATGCTCCCGGAGATAGACGAAGCTGTCTTTTCGCTGAAAGAGGGCGGGCTTTCGGGTGTAGTCGAGACGCCTATAGGCTATCATATATTTTTGGTGGAAGAGATCCAAAAGGAGCGTCCCTTGAAATATGAAGAGGTCAGCGATTTTCTGAAGGAACAGATATATATGCGTAAGTTCTCGGAGAACCTTTACAAGTGGATCGAAGAAAAACGAAAGAATGCGTATATCTCCTACAAGTAAACCGCAGATTTTTATAACTATGGGAGATCCTTCCGGCATAGGCCCGGAAGTGATCATGAAGGCGATGGCAAGCCCCGAAATCAAAGGGCTTGCCGTTTTTGTCATTGTGGGGGACTCCGGCGTCATGGAAAGGGCCGCAGCCGGTGTGTATGAGGGCAATATCAAGGTGCATCATGACAACGCCTCCGGAAAGATCCTTTTAGATGAAGAAGCTGTAAACATAATTGATCCCACCACTCCTTTAAAAAATACCGTTCCGGGTACTCCCAGCGAGGAGGGCGCCCGTAAGGCGCTTGATGCGCTGGCCAGCGCCGTTACTCTGATGCAGGCTTCAAGCGGGGCGGGCGCAGCACTGGTTACCGCGCCCCTCAGCAAGGAGAGGACGGCCAGGATCAAACCGGGCTTTATAGGGCATACCGAGTATCTCCAGGAAGCGTATTCCGCTGCGCACGTTACCATGGTCCTTGCCGGAGAGACTTTATGCGTCGCTCCGGTAACGCGCCACATTCCCTTAAAGGCAGTCGCCTCCAGTCTGAGTGTGGATCTTATCGTGGAGACTCTTAAACAGGTTGTTGAAAACCGCAAGATCATATGCGGCAAGGAGGATGCGGTAATAGGCGTCTCTGCCTTAAATCCGCATTGCGGCGAAGGGGGGAAGATAGGCACCGAGGAAATCGATATGATACTGCCGGCGGTCGAGAAGGCTAAAGCTGTCTATAAAAATATCCAGGGCCCCATATCGGCGGATGTGATCTTTCATAAAGCGAGAGAGAAAAAAATCGATATCGTTGTTTCCATGTACCATGACCAGTGTCTTGCGCCTTTTAAGATGGTGGATTTTGATACCGGTGTCAATATGACACTGGGACTGGGGCATGTGAGGACCTCACCAGATCACGGCACTGCTTTTGATATAGCCGGCAAGGGTATCGCAAGGGCCGGTTCTATGAAGCAGGCCATCAAACTTGCCGCACGGGCTCTTTTTGCCCATGCACCGGAAGGCCACGCCCGTAAGGGCGTGGATGAATGGCCTTCGGTGCAGGATTCCGCTTGACGGAAAGACTGAAACTGTGGATGCCATGGGCGTTAGCCCATGGAGCTTCACGTTAAAGACAATCTAAACATGGACTTAAAAGAACTTAAAGCGTTATGGCGAGAGGAAGATTTCCGTCCCAACAAGAAACTGGGCCAGAACTTTCTGATCGATAAAAACGTAAGAGACAATATCTTAAAGGCGCTTTGCGTCGACTCTTCAAAGAGAGTCCTCGAGATAGGAGCGGGTTTCGGCGTCATGTCGTTCGAGCTTGCCGCCATGTGCGGGAAGCTCTTTGCGGTTGAGAAGGACAGGCGAATATGCGGGATAATGGCTGAACGCTTTAGAGAGAAGGATATAACGCTTATCGAAGCGAGCATCCTGGATGTCGATATATGCGCTCTGGCGAAAGATAGCGGGGCTTTGACGGTTTTCGGGAACATCCCGTACTACATATCAACTCCCGTGATCGAGAAGATGATCCGCCAGAGGAAATGTATCGATGCGGTTTATCTGGTGATACAGGAGGAACTTGCCGAACGGATAGCTTCTTCCAGCGGCAGCCGCGTTTACGGGTCCATAAGCTGCTTTGTCCAGTTTTATATGGAGGTGAAAAAACTCTTTAGGATCAAGAAGAACTCCTTTTATCCCAGACCCCGGGTAGACTCGCATCTAGTTGAGCTTAAGGTGCTGAGTGAGCCAAGCGTAAAAGTCACGGATGAGGCTCTCATGTTCAGGATCGTGCGCAAGGCTTTTTCCCAAAGAAGGAAAAAAGCCGTCAACCCCCTTTCGCAGGGAGATTTCGCCTCGATGACAAGAGACGACTGGATAAGATTGTTCGAGAGCTGCGGTATCGATCCGGCAAGCCGCGCGGAATCACTTTCTCTGGAGGATTACGCCAGGGTTTCTGATGCGGCAGGTGAGCGTTTCGCGGGGCGAAAAGCATGATTTAGCATATATGTAATATTGACTTTCATTTATTATTATGTTAGGGTAATGGCAATATGGAGCACGCCGACAAAAAAACAGCGATCACAGAGGATCTCGTCAGGTACGTTGCAAGACTTGCGCGCCTGAGCCTCAAGGAAGAAGACCTTGTGAAGTTCAGGGGGCAGCTTTCGCAGATCCTGGAGTATATAGCGCAGCTGGGCGAAGTCGACACCGAAGGCACCCTTCCGACTACACATGTTCTTACGTCCATGAAAAACGTATTCCGTGAAGACGAACCGGCAGAGCCTCTTCCGACGGAAGAAGCCCTGAGCAATGCGCCTGCAAGGAAAGACGGTTTCTTTAAAGTCCCCAAGATAATAGAAGACGCCTGATATGGAAGATATATCTTCAAGCATAAGCGATTTTAAAAGATGGCTGGAAGAACGCAAAGAGCCGCTGGCTGATACTGCGCGCGCTTTAACGGACAGGATCGCCGTTATCGACAAGAAAATCAAGGCTTTTGCCTGTCTTGACTCCAAAAACGTTATAAAGCGGGCGCAAAATCTCGATAAAGCCGGCCGCCGGGGTTTACTCCGGGGCGTCCCCATAGCTATCAAGAACAATATCTGCATAAAAGGGGAGCTTACCACGTGCGCTTCGCATGTGCTTGAGGGCTTTCGTCCGCCGTACAACGCGACAGTTATCGAAAAACTGGAAAAGGAAAAGGCGCTTATAATCGGCGGGGCCAATATGGACGAGTTTGCTTTCGGCTCTTCCTGTGAGACTTCTTATTACGGGCCTACACACAACCCGTGGGATACCGGGCGCATCCCGGGCGGCTCCAGCGGCGGTTCGGCGGCGGCTGTTGCGGCGGGTGAGGTGGTGGCGGCACTGGGATCTGACACGGGAGGCTCGATCAGGCAGCCCGCTTCCATGTGCGGCGTTGTAGGGCTTAAGCCCACTTACGGCCGCGTCTCACGTTATGGTTTGATCGCGTTTGCTTCCAGTCTCGACCAGATAGGGCCGATAACACGCAACGTCTCTGACTGCGCGTCTATCCTTGAAGTCATATCCGGCTATGACGAAAAAGATTCAACCTCCGTTAACAGAAGCGTTCCACGCTATACGGAGAGCCTCAACAAGGATATAAAGGGTCTTACGATCGGTATACCAAGCGAGTATTTTCCTCCGGGTATAGATGCGGGCGTGAAAAGCCGCATTGACGGGGCTATTGACGTTTTTAAAAAGCTCGGCGCCAGGACGACCCGTATATCCCTTCCGCATACAAAATACGCGGTAAGCTGTTATTACATCATAGCTCCAGCCGAAGCCAGTTCCAATCTCGCACGGTATGACGGCGTGCATTACGGCTACAGGTCCGGTAAAGCCGTCAGTCTCATAGAGATGTATATCGCCACGAGGAACGAGGGTTTCGGAGAGGAGGCTAAAAGAAGGATACTTCTGGGGACGTATTCTTTAAGCAGCGGCTATTATGAAGAGTATTACCTCAAGGCGCAGAAAGTCCGCACCAAGATCTCGGATGATTTCCGTGAAGCGTTTAAATCCTGCGACTGTATACTGACGCCTACCTCGCCGACGACTGCTTTTAAGATCGGAGAGAGGACGGACGATCCGCTTAAGATGTACCTTTCAGACATTTTTACCATACCGGCAAACCTTGCGGGGCTTCCCGCTGTCTCCATACCCTGCGGTATGGGCGAGAACGATCTTCCGGTGGGCCTGCAGCTTATGGCTTCACCCTTTAATGAAGAGACACTTATAAAAGCGGCACATGCCTTTGAAAGGGCAACCGACCATCATAAGATGTTTTCGGGCCAGAAGAAAAGCGGTTAGATGAGATGAACGGAAAATACGAGACAGTAATAGGACTTGAAGTGCACCTGCAGCTTTCGACAAAGACTAAGGCTTTTTGCGGATGCAGCCTCATCTTCGGCGCGGAGCCTAATACAGAGGTTTGCCCCGTGTGCCTGGGCCTGCCGGGGGTGCTTCCCGTTCTTAACAGGAAAGCTTTCGAGTACGCGATAAAAGTCGCGATCGCGCTCGATTGTGACATCCAGAAAACGGTCAAATTCGACCGGAAAAACTATTATTATCCGGACCTGCCCAAGAACTATCAGATAAGCCAGTACGACATGCCGCTCGCGTATAACGGCAAAGTTACGATAACCGCTGAAGATGGCGGGTTGAAAGACATAGGGATTACGCGCGCGCATATGGAGGAGGATGCGGGCAAGCTTATTCATGACGAGAGAGCGCCGTTTAGTTATGTGGACCTGAACCGTACGGGCACGCCGCTGCTTGAGATCGTCTCGGAACCGGACTTACGCACTCCGGAAGAGGCGTATACATATCTAACCACGATAAAGCAGATAATAAAGTACCTGGACGTATCGGATTGCAATATGGAGGAAGGCAGTTTAAGATGCGATGCCAATATCTCGCTCAGGAAAAAGGGCGAGAAAAAGTTCGGCAGCAAAGTGGAGATAAAGAACCTGAACTCCTTTAAAGCTGTGAGGGACGCTCTTGGCTTTGAACAGGAGCGCCAGCGGGAGGCGCTTGATAGCGGCGAAGAAATAATCCAGGAGACGCGTCTCTGGGACGAAAAGAAGATGGTTACGCTTTCGATGAGGAGGAAAGAAGAAGCCCAGGATTACCGGTATTTTCCGGAGCCGGATCTCGTCCCTTTCGAGGTAAGCGCCTCTTTAGTGGAAGAAGTGCGCGCAAGCATGCCGGAAGGCCCGCAAAAGAAGCAGAAGCGCTTCAGTGAAACGTACAAGTTATCCGCGAAAGACGTAGAGGCGCTTGTTTCCGAGAGGGATATAGCGGATTTTTACGAGGAGACCTTAGGGCATTTTAATAAACCCCAGGTCGTATGCAACTGGATAAAGGGCGAGATAATGCGGCATATCAAGGAACGCAGTGCCGGCGTAAAGGCGCTCGGCATCAGCGCGCATGACCTGGCGGAGCTGATAAAGATGGTCGATAGCGGTGTTATAAGCGGGCTTTCGGGCAAAGAGGTGCTGACCGCCTCCATCGAGACCGGCAAGGCTCCCGGTGTGATCGTCAGGGAAAAGGCTCTTGAGCAGGTCTCCGACGAAGGAGCGCTTAATAGCGCAGTCGATGAAGTGATCAAAGAGAACGAAAAGGGTGCGAATGATTTTAGAGGCGGTAAGGCTAACGCTCTGGCTTTTCTTGTGGGGCAGGTGATGAAGAAGACCAAAGGCAAAGCAAACCCGAAACTTGCCGGAGAGATGCTCAGAAAAAGACTTGAAGCATAAGAGGATAAAAATACAGGGGGAGATAATTTTATGAAAGTTAAATTTTTTGTTGGAGTGATACTGGCGTCAGTTATGGTTTTCTCTGTCTTTATAAGCCGCGCGGAGGAAGGCGACATCATCGACAATGGCAAGGAACTCTTCAGACAGGTGCAGCTTCTCGCCGATTCCATAACCCTTATAAGCACCGATTACGTGAAACCGGTAAAGGTCAAGGACCTGGTGTACGGCGCTATAAAAGGGATGATGAAGACACTCGACGGTTATAGCCAGTTTCTGGATCCTGAAAGCTTCAAGGAGATCACGGAAGAGACGAAAGGCGAGTTTGGCGGACTCGGTATAGAGGTAGGCATGCGCGACGGAGTGCTTACCGTTATTGCGCCGATGGAAGACACGCCCGCATATGAGGCGGGGGTGGAAGCGGGCGACAGGATCGTAAAAATAGACGATGAAGTCACACGGGATATGACGCTGGACGAGGCAGTCGGGAAACTCCGAGGCGAGGCGGGTACGGCTGTTACTATAACCGTTGTCCGCGAAGAGACCGAAGAGATGCTGGATTTTAAGATAACGCGCGCCATTATCAAGGTTAAAAGCATTAAGGACGCGGAAGTCATCGAAGAGGATATAGGTTACGTCAGACTTATCGAGTTCCAGGAAAGAACCGCGAAAGACTTAAGAGAAACCATAAAGAAACTCCGCAAGGAAGGGGCAAAAAGTCTTATTATAGATATCCGCAACAATCCCGGGGGGCTTCTTGACGCCGGCGTGGAAGTGGCGGATCTTTTCCTCAAGCAGGGCGACATGATAGTCTATACGGAAGGGCGCGACCCCAAGAAGAGGATAGATTTTAAATCAAAGAAGGAACCCGATTTCGACGATATGGATATTGTCGTCTTAGTCAACAAGGGTTCCGCCAGTGCCGCGGAGATTCTGGCGGGTGCGCTGAAAGACAACAGGCGCGCTTTAATGCTGGGGGTGACCACGTTCGGCAAAGCTTCCGTACAGACAGTGATCCCGCTTGAAGACAAATCAGCCTTACGTCTTACGACCGCGGCTTATTTTACTCCTTCGGGTAAGAATATAATGGATAAAGGTGTCGATCCGGACGTATGCGTGAAAAGGGTCAAAGCAAACGAGCCCGAAGTGAAAGAAGAGAAGGAAGAGAAGGAAGAAAAGAAAACCGGCATTTTCGCGAAGGTCGAAAAGCCCAAAAAAGAGAAGAGCGAAGAGAAAGCCAAAGAGTACGACAACCAGATACAGGCGGCAGTAAGTATCCTTAAGGGGATAAGGGTTTTTGAGGAATATAGAGCCTCTGATTCGGCCGAAGGGGCGACCGTCCAGCAGAAAAAATCGGACTAAGATGTTGTCTGGCTTTAGAAAGTGGGAATAGTGAGTCGCCGATTTGCACTAGTAATAGCGCTTGTCCTGGCGGCGGGCGTTGTCTTGCTGATTAACTTCCGCTCCAGAGAAGCGGGAAAGATTGTCACAGAAAAGGAAGTTCCGCTGAGTGCGCCTCTTTCGCATCCCGAAGTGCCCGAGGAAAGCTTGCCTGAAGAGTCTCGTGCGAGGTCCACGGTTGTCATCGTGCTGGATGATTTCGGATATTCCAAGAAAAACCTGGATGCGCTCAAAGAGGTAGACGCAAGCATAACGGTCGCGGTGCTTCCGAACACGCCTTATGCCGGGGCGGTATGCTCTTTCGCTAGAGAAAACGGTACAGAAGTCATTTTGCATCTACCCATGGAGCCGGAAGGGGAGACCCCGTACCTGGAAGAGGATACTATCAGCTGTGCAATGGATGAGGGGCTTGTTAAGGACATCATCGCCAATGATTTTCGCTCAGTGCCGGCGGCTATAGGGGTGTCTAACCATATGGGTTCAAAAGCGACTAAAGATGCGCATCTCATGGAACTTGTCCTGGAGGACCTTAAGGAAAGAGATGCGTTTTTCCTGGATTCTTTTACGACGGAAGAGTCGGTGTGCGAGGATATCGCCCGAGAGCTGGAGGTGCCCTATGTCAGACGGGATATATTTATCGATAATAGAAGCGACGGAGAATATATAAAAGGGCAGCTTAAGGAGCTGGAAAGAATTGCTTCAGTCAAGGGCAAAGCCCTCGGGATCGGTCATGACCGCAGCTTGACGATCAGTATCCTTAAAGAAGTCGTCCCCGGCATGAAGGAGCGCGGTATATATTTTGCCAGTTTATCTGAAATAATAAATTACAGAGAGTAGAAGATTAAAAAAGATGAAAACTCTTGGTATTGAGACTTCCTGTGACGAGACAGCGGTAGCCGTGGTGGAAGACGGCAGGGTGCTTTCCAGCGAAGTATCTTCAAGCGTTCATCTTCATTCGGACTACGGCGGAGTTGTCCCCGAAATAGCCTCGCGGTTCCATGCCGAATATATTTTTTCAGTCATGGAAAAAGCTTTGAAGGACGCGAAGGTATGCACGGAAGATATTAACCTGGTGGCGGTTACCGAGGGTCCGGGCCTGCCTGGATCCCTCCTTGTAGGCATAGCTTTTGCCAAGGCGATCAGTTTTGCAAGGCGGGTGCCCATAATCGGCGTGAACCACCTCTACGGTCATATTCTATCCTGTTTTCTTGGAGGAGAGGCTCTCGGTGAGTTGAAGGGGAAATTCCCTTTTGTGGGTGTGGTGGTCTCCGGCGGGCACACCAGCATATATATCTGCCATTCTTTGAAAAAATTTGATATTATAGGTAGGACGAAAGACGACGCGGTGGGCGAGGCTTTTGATAAAGTAGCCAAGATGCTTGATCTGGGATACCCGGGCGGGCCTATCGTGGAGGAAAGGGCTTCCAGGTTTACCGGAGAAGGCGTTATAGATTTCCCGAGGGCCCTTCTTAAGGATGAAACGGACCTTGATTTCAGTTTCAGCGGGCTTAAGACTGCTGTCATGTATTACTGGAAGGATTCGGAAAAGACCGAAAGAGAGAAGGACAGGATCTCTTTTTCTTTCCAGCAGGCTGTCATAGACGTGATCGAGGAGAAGATCTTAAGAGCCATGCGTTTTGCGAAGGTTAAAAGGCTTGCTGTGGGAGGCGGAGTCACGAGTAACGGAGCTCTCAGAGCGAGACTCCTGGCGCTTAAAAAACGCGAAGGTATAGAGCTTTATCTTCCCAAAAAAGAATACTGCACTGATAACGCGGCGATGATCGCGATACTGGGCGAAAAACTTTTCACCGGCGGAGAGGAGTCAGATCTTTTTTTAAACGCTAAAGCAGGCTCGTTCTAGAAAGGGCAAGTTAAAGAAGGAGGAAGGGTATGCCAAGTGCGATCATTTTTCTGAGACTGGTGATATCGGCGGTTCTAAGCGCGATTATCGGTATGGAACGCGAGATACACGGCTGCGCCGCGGGGCTCAGGACTCATATACTGGTCTGTGTGGGGTCGACTCTTTTTATGATAACTTCTATACTGATCGCCGCCAGTTACGGGGATATAGGTGAAGCCGACCCTTCGAGGATAGCCGCCGGGGTCGTAACAGGTATTGGATTTTTGGGAGCAGGTGCTATAATAAGGTATGGTGCCTCTGTCAGGGGCCTGACGACCGCCGCGAGTATATGGGCGGTCTCCGCGATCGGGCTGGCTGTGGGCGCCGGTATGTATGAAGCGGCCGGGATTGCCACCGGTGTAGTGCTTGTAGTCCTTATTCTTTCGCGGCTGGAAGAGCGGATGGCGCTCAAACGGCGCGGCAAGAAACTCCTCATCAGGATGAGCGTCAATATGGGTACTAGCGCCGATGATATAAAGAATGCCATTGAGTCTTGCGGTGGCAGGATAAAAAGGGTCTCGTCCGAGAAGGACGATACCAGGACTAAGGAAGATTTTGCTTTCGATCTTTTAGTCCCGCGTATTTATGAAAAAGACATCGTTTCTGAGATTTCGTCTTTAGCGGGAGTAGAACGCGTAAAATGGGGATGATAGAAAAGACAAATGAACTTTTTAAGAGAAAAAGGAGGGCGCGATGAGAAAACGGAAACCTGAAGAAGTAGTAGTACAGAGTAAGCCAGAAGAGAAGGTGCTGGACGTAAACGCCACCATGCAGGGTACCTTGCGTTTCGATGATCCTGTAAACTTGAGGATAAGCGGCAGATTCGAGGGTAAGCTGGATGCCAAGGGTGTTCTCATGATCGGGGAGAAAGCCGACATAAAAGCGGATATAACCGGCGAGACCATCTCGATCGCAGGCGTTGTAAACGGCAACATAAAGGCCACCAAAACTTTGAAGCTGGATGCAAGCGCAAAACTTAACGGTGATGTCGAAACGCCCAGGATTTCCATATCGGAAGGTGCTTTTATAAACGGGCAGCTGCGCATGAAGGGTATGAACCCATCCGCGGGTTCCGCATCCAGGGGTGACTGGATGACGGCAAATCAGCTTGCTGAATACCTGGAAGTCGAATCACACAAGGTAAACGAGTGGGTCAATAACGGCATGCTTCCGGGCACCAGGAACGGCGGCGAATGGATGTTTGAAAGGTCCAAGGTGGACCAGTGGGTGGCGGACGGCAAAGTAAAGGCGTAATATGCCCGAGAAGCTGCTTACTTTACAGGAGCTGTCCGACTATTTAGGGATCAGTGAAGAGAAAATAATCGACCTTGTCGAGAGGAAAGTGATCGTAGCGTACAAGCTCGGCGGAGAGCTTTTGCGTTTCAGGCGGGATCAGATCGACGCCATACGCTCAGAAATAGATTCCCGTATCAGCAGCAAGGATAAAGCGCCTGTCGTCCAGACGCCTAAGCGCCCCAAAGAGCGGCTTGAAGTGATGGACACGAAGAGGTCGAGGGACACCTTCATCGACAAGATTGCCGATTTTTTCTACTTCAGTGATTTCTATGTGGTTTCAGCGGTGCTTATTGCGCTGCTTTTGATTGTGATTTTTCGTTTCTAATCATGCGCCTCTTTTAGGGGCCTTTTTAGAGCTGCTTTTAAGGGGCCATGGAGTTTCGTGTTATTTCTTTAAAGTTTGCTTGACATAATATTAGAAAATATTATAATAAAGAGGATTATAAAACTCGCCAAAAGTATTTCCTTACACAAAACGCAAAAGTATACTCGGATTGTATGTTTATTTTATAGCCATAGAAAGAAATGCATATTCCCATTCCCTTTAAAGCTACTCGAAAAGGCCGGCCATTTATTATTCCGATTAACGCATGAGCAAGAAAAGTAAAAATATTTACCTTGTAGACGGACATTCGCTTTGCTATCGGGCGTACTACGCTATACGCGAGCTGAGTACCTCCAAGGGCATGCCCACCAATGCGATATACGGTTTTTTAAACATATTGCGTAAGCTTATCCGGGAATATCAACCCGACATGCTGGCCGTAGCTTTTGACGTGAAAGGGCCGACAGTCAGGCATAAAAAGTATAAAGAGTACAAGGTGCACCGTCCGGTGATGCCGGACGACCTTATCAGCCAGATCCCCAGGATCAAAGAGCTGGTCGAAGCGTACAGGATCCCCGTATGCGAGAAAGAGGGGTATGAAGCGGATGATATTATCGCGACTTTGACCAAAGAGGCTAAGAAGAAGGGTTTTCTGGTGACGATAGTCACCGGGGATAAAGACGCCCTGCAGCTCGTGGATGAAAAGACCAAGGTTCTTTCGCCGCACCCGATGGGTGATAAACTGTATGACGCGAAAAGCGTCGAGGAGAAGTACGGGGTCTCTCCCTCTAAGATGGTAGACCTTATGGCTCTTATAGGGGATACGACCGATAATATACCCGGGGTGAAAGGTATCGGCAAGGTCACCGCTGCCAAACTTATCCAAGAGTACGGTTCGCTTAAGGGTGTTTATGAGAATGTCGATAGAATCGCTTCAGAAGCGACAAAGAAAAAACTCATCGAAGGCAAAGAGATGGCAGAGCTCAGCCGCCAGCTCGCACAGCTGGACATGGAAGTGGATGTGGATATGGATATCGATGAGGCGCATTTAGGCGAAGCCGATACGGACCGCCTGAAGGAACTCTTTAAGGAATTCGAGTTCCAGAAGCTTTTAAAGGAGATCTCTACTATAGAGAGGGAGGAGACTAAATACGCCGTAAAAAAGAAACCCAAAGAAGTAGAAGAAGCCGTAAAAGAGATGTCGAGGGGTAAGAAGGTTTCGATGAGCGTCTCTTTCGCGGACTCCGACATAAACGGGATTGCGTTTTCCTGCGATGAGAGGTTAGCTTACTTTATCCCGATGAACAAAGAACTCCTGCCTATAATTAAAGGCGTTCTTGAAGATGATACCCTCCAGAAGAGGGGGCATGACATAAAAAACGATATACTCGCTTTACGCAAGCGCGGTATCGATATTAAAGGCGTCTCGTTCGACGTGATGATAGCCGATTACCTTATCGATCCCTCGCGCGGGAAATACGACCTGGAATCGATAGCGATGCGTCAGCTTGGATACAGCCTTTCGGAGGATACCGGGGCAGTCGGCTGGGGCGCGAGCGGCCAGGCCGAGATGGACTTCTCAGGCGTCAAAGAAGCCCTTCATGCGTGTGAAAGAAGCGATATAATAGAGAGACTGTATAACGTGTTAGAGCCGCAGCTTGACGAGAAGCATCTCAAACCTCTTTTCAGGGACGTCGAGATGCCGCTTGCCGGTATCCTTGCCGATATGGAGGCTGAAGGCGTGGGCATCGACATCAAGTACCTCGAGACGCGCTCCAAAGCCATGGAGAAAGAGCTGGAGGAAATATCCTCACGGATATATAAACTTGCCGGAGAAGAATTCAATATAAATTCACCCAAGCAGCTCCAGGTCATTCTGTATGAGAAACTGGGCCTTGCCGTGACGAAAAAGACAAAGACGGGCGCCTCGACCGATGAGTCGGTTCTCCGCCGGCTGACGGAAGTGCATGAACTGCCCGCGGTGCTTCTGGAGTACCGCGAGATAAGCAAACTTAAAAGCACTTATTATGATTCGATACTGAACCTGGTGGATGAGGGCACTCACACGCTGCATGCCCATTTCAACCAGGCGGTCACCGCAACGGGCAGGCTTTCCTCGAGCGAGCCGAACCTGCAGAATATCCCCATAAAAACGAAACTGGGCAAAGAGGTCAGGCGCGCGTTTATACCCGGCGGGAAAGGCATGGTGCTTCTTGCGGCGGACTATTCCCAGGTGGAGCTCAGGATTCTGGCGCACCTGGCGGATGACAAGCGTTTGATATCGGCTTTTAAAAAAGGAGAGGATGTGCACCGCTCAACCGCGAGTGAGATATACGGCTGTAAGCTTGCGGAAGTGACCGATAAGATGCGTTCGGTGGCCAAGACGGTTAATTTCGGGATAGCTTACGGCATGAGCGCTTTCGGCCTGGCAAAAGACTTAGGCATAAGCGCCGAAGAAGCGCAAGGCTTCATCGACGCTTATTTCAAACGATACAGCGGGGTGAAGTCTTTTATAACGAAGACGATCGCTTCCGCCAGGAAAAAAGGTTTTGTCACGACGCTATTAAAAAGGAGAAGGTATATCCCTGAGATAAACGCCTCAAACGAACACGTAAAAGGTTTTGCCGAAAGAGTCGCGGTCAACACGCCCGTGCAGGGTTCGGCGGCGGATCTCATAAAACTTGCGATGATAGCTTGCGATAAGGAGTTTAAGGCTTCCGGAGTGAAAACGATCATACAGGTGCACGATGAGCTTGTCTTTAAGCTGCCTCTAGAGATGCTGGAAGAAGCCAGCGAAAAAGTGAAAAGACTCATGGAAGGCGTTATCGAGCTTAAGGTCCCTCTTAAAGTGGATGTTGAGGCGGGCAGGAACTGGCTGGACCTGGAAGAAGTGGCGCTGTAGGGAGACCTGGTATGAAGAAAAAAATAATCATCGGAGTAACGGGGGCCCTGGCCACGGGCAAGACTACCGCAAGCGATATGTTCGCATCCAAAGGCGCTTTTAAGATAGACGCTGACGGCATCGCTCATAAGCTTTTGGAGGAAGATGAGCGGATAATCGCAAAAGTCCTGGATCTATTCGGCAGGGAGATCCTCACCGGAAGCAAAATAGACAGAAAGAAACTTGCCGGGAAGGTTTTCTCAGACAAAGAAAAACTAAAGAAGCTTTCCGGCATAATGCATCCTGAGATCATCCGCCGGATCAAGGAAGAAACCGCCGGGTCGAATAGTCCCGTGGTTGTCATCGATGCGCCGCTGCTGGTTGAAACGAACTTGCATGATTATGTGGACATCGTGGTTGTCGTGAGAAGTTCTGCGGGCACTCAGATAAAAAGGGCAAAGAATCGGGGGATCTCAAGCGAGGAGGCTAAGCGTATTATAGAAGAGCAGCTGCCTCTTAGCGAGAAAGCAAAATTCGCCGATTATGTCATAGATAACGATAGTGGTCTAGAAAAAATAAAAAAAGGAGTCGAAGAGATATGGAAAAACGTGCAAAAAGAGAGAAAGAGCTAGACATCGTAAAACTGAAGAACATGAAGATCGCCGAGCTTACGGAGCTTGCCAAGACGCTTAAGATCAACGGTATGAGCGGCATGAAGAAGCACGATCTTATTTTTAAGATCCTGCAGGCGAAGATCGAGAAAGACGGCCTGGCATACGGGGAAGGTGTGCTCGAGGTGCTGGAGGACGGATTCGGGTTTTTAAGAAGTCCCGATTACAGTTACCTGCCGTGCCCGGACGACATCTACGTCTCACCCTCGCAGATACGCCGGTTTAATCTTAAGACGGGTGATACGGTTAGCGGCCAGATCCGTCCCCCGAAAGAGGGTGAACGCTATTTTGCCCTTTTAAAGGTAGAGGCTGTGAACTTTGAGAACCCGGAGGTCACGAAGAACAAGATACTTTTCGAGAACCTGACGCCGCTGTACCCTGACGAACGTTTTGCCCTGGAGACGGACCCCAAGGAGATATCCATGCGCGTGATGGATCTTCTTACACCCGTGGGTAAAGGGCAAAGGGGGATGATAGTCGCGCCTCCCTATAGCGGCAAGACGGTCTTCCTTCAGAAGTTCGCCAACAGCATCACGACAAACTATCCCGAGGTCAAGCTCATAATACTGCTTATCGATGAGCGCCCGGAAGAGGTTACCGACATGCAGCGTTCGGTAAAGGCGGAAGTGGTGGCTTCGACTTTTGATGAACAGGCGCAGCGGCATACCCAGGTCGCCGAGATGGTGCTTAAAAAAGCAAAACGGCTTGTGGAACACAAATACGACGTTGTCATACTGCTTGATTCGATAACGCGCCTGGCGCGTGCGTATAATACCGTCGTGCCGCATTCGGGCAAGATACTTTCCGGCGGAGTGGACGCAAACGCCCTTCATAAGCCCAAACGTTTCTTCGGTTCAGCGCGTAACGTGGAGGAGGGGGGGAGCCTCACGATAATCGCCACCGCTTTGGTCGATACCGGCAGCCGCATGGACGAGGTCATATTCGAAGAGTTCAAGGGTACCGGCAACATGGAGATCCAGCTTGACAGGAACCTTTTCCAGCGCAGGATCTATCCGGCGATAGACATAAAGCGCTCGAATACGCGAAAAGAAGAGCTGCTTGTCGAAGAAGACGAACTCAAGAAAATATGGCTTATGCGCAAGGCTCTAAGCGATCTTGATTCTGTGGAAGCGATGCAACTGCTTCTGGACCGTCTGGGTAAATCCAAGACGAACAAGGAATTCCTTCAGAATATGGGTAAAAGCTAGTTTTTTTCTGTAAAGCCTTACCGAGTACGTATGAGTCGGGGATTTTCCCCTAAAAGACGCGATATTCCTTCGGGTCATAATTAATACTTGATATTTATTGAAATTTTAGTAAAATATTTACTCTTGTTTATAACTGTATAAGAATAATATATTTATAAAGGGGGTTAGAAGTGAAGAAAGGTATACATCCTGAATATAAGGAAACTACCATTGTCTGTGCATGCGGCAATACTGTGCATACGCGTTCAACAAAAGAGAACATACATGTTGAAATATGCTCAAAATGCCATCCTTTTTATACCGGCAAGCAAAAGCTAGTTGACTCTGCGGGCAGGGTGGAACGCTTCCAGAAACGGTATGAAAAGGCCGAGAAGGAAAAAGGGAAAAAAGCTGCCAGCCGGAAGGAAGAGTCTCCAAAAGCCCGGGAAGAAGTCTCCAAGACTCCGGAAGAGAAAACGCCCGAAGAGCCCAGTGAAACTTAAAGAGAAAAATCGTTGCAAGTGATTTGGAAGGAAAAATAAACTTTCGCGGAATATATTAGTCGTTAGTTATAGCGCTTGGCTGGGGAATGAGCCAGGTACTATGGGCTAACGACTATTCGCTTATAATGCTTTATTTTATCAGTGCGCTATGGAAAAAATGTTTGAGGGACTTAAGAAGAAGAAAGAAGAATACATGATCCTGGAGAAGGAGCTTTCTTCGCCGGAACTCTTATCCAACCGCCAGAAGTACAAAGAGAAGGCCAAAGAATACGCCGAGCTGAAAGAGATCGTCGCAAAGTACGACAAGTATCTTGCTCTTCTAAAAGAAAAAGAAGAGCTGGATAAGATGATCGCGGAGGAAGAAAAGACAAGCGAATATGCCCTCTTGGCTGAGAAAGAGCTCGACAGCGTCCTTGAGGCGATAGATGCGAAAAAAAAGGAACTTGAGGACATGCTTTTTTCTTGCGATGAGGCAGAATACAGCCGTAACGTCATCATGGAGATAAGGGCCGGTACCGGCGGCGTGGAAGCGGCGCTTTTTGCCGGTGATCTCTATAGGATGTACGCGAAATATATCGATAAAAAGGGCTGGAAAAGTTCGATAATGAGTTTGAGCGAAACGGAACGCGGCGGCATAAAAGAGATCATTTTTTCCGTGGAAGGCGAGCGGGTCTTCAAGTTCCTGAGATTCGAGATGGGTACTCACAGGGTGCAGCGTGTACCCGAGACCGAGGCAAGCGGAAGAGTGCACACTTCAGCCGCTACCGTCGCGGTCCTGCCGGAAGCGGAAGACGTGGAAGTCGAGATAAACCCGCAGGACCTCAAGATAGACGTTTACCGTGCGAGCGGAGCCGGCGGGCAGCATGTGAACGTTACGGATTCGGCTGTGCGCATAACTCATATGCCTACCGGCGTTGTAGTAAGCTGCCAGGACGAAAGAAGCCAGCACAAGAATAAAGCCAAGGCGATGCGGGTGCTTAAAGCGCGCATACTTGAGAAGAAGCAGGAAGAACAAAGAAAAGCGATCTCCAGCGCCAGGAAAAAGCAGGTCGGCAGCGGGGACAGGTCCGAGAAGATAAGGACTTATAATTTTCCGGAGAACCGGATAACCGATCACCGTATCAACCTGACGATACATGATCTTTCGAATATCCTTGAGTGCGGAGAGCTTGACAGGATAATAGAAGCTCTTGAAGAAGAGGATAGAAAACTGAAGATAGGGGCGAGCTAAAAAAACTTTTATGGACTATTCCGACAAAGTGCCGGTACAGTATGAAGAGGGTAAGGCTTCTTTCATGGACATGGAAGTTGCGGTGGATGAGAGGGTGCTCATACCGCGCCCCGAGACGGAACTTTTGGTAACTGCCGCGTCAGAACTGTGCCGGAAAGCGGCCTTTAGCGAGCCTTTCATAATTGATGTGGGCACCGGAAGCGGGATCATCCCGCTGGGTCTTACGAAACTTTTGAAAAGATGCCGTATAATCGCTTCGGACGTCTCAGATGAAGCTTTGAGCGTGGCTGGGGAGAATTTAAAACGTTTTGATTGCGTCGGAAACGTTGAACTTGTGGTCTCGGACATGTTTTCGGCGTTTAGAGGAAAACGGGAAAACTCTTTTGACTGTGTCGTCTCGAACCCGCCCTACGTCTCAGACAAGGATTACGATGGCCTTGACGCCTGGGTCAAAGCGGAGCCCAAAATAGCTCTTTATGCCGGGGAAGAAGGCATGGATTATCTTGATATTCTCCTGCGGGAAAGCCCGCTGTTCCTTAAGACGGGGGGATTCCTTGCCCTCGAGATAGGATACGACCAGGCGGAGAAGGTGAAAAAAGGTTTTTACGACAACGGTTTTAAGAATATCGCCGGTTTCAGGGACCAGGCGGGATACGAACGCGTCATTACGGGGTGGAAGAATGGATAAGCTTATCATTGAGGGCGGGAGGAAACTTACCGGTACCGTACGCATAAGCGGGGCGAAAAACGCTTGCCTGCCGATCCTGGCGGCGACCCTGCTTACCGATGAGGAGTGCAGTATCTCAAACGTGCCGGACCTAAAAGACGTTTCCACCATGATAAAACTCCTCGGGGAGTTCGGCCGCGGCATAAAAAAAGAAAACAGCGGAGTAAGGATATCTCCGGGTGAGGTCAAGAACGTTACCGCCGCATATGAGCTGGTGAGCACCATGCGCGCTTCTATAGCGGTTCTGGGGCCGCTTCTTGCAAGGTATAAAGAGGCCAAGGTCTCTTTTCCGGGAGGATGCGTAATAGGGCCCAGGCCCATTGACCTGCATCTTAAGGGTCTGCGTGCACTGGGTGCGGATATACGCATTGAAGAGGGATATATAGTCGCCAGCGCCAAAAAACTAAAAGGCGCGCGGATATACCTGGGCGGGCATTTCGGCTCAAGCGTGCTTGCCACGGCCAATACGCTTATGGCAGCGGTCCTGGCCGAAGGCCAGAGCGTGATAGAAGATGCCGCGTGTGAACCGGAGATCACGGACCTGGTGAACTTCTTGCGTAAGATGGGGGCGGACATAGAGGGCGCCGGCACTCCTACACTCAGAGTGCGCGGTGTTAAGCGCCTTGAGGGGGCTCGCCACACGGTCATCCCCGACAGGATCGAATCGGGTACTTACATGATAGCGGCCGTCTTGACGGGAAGCAGGCTCTTCCTCGAGAATGCGGATCTGGCGCATAATCTTGCGCTTATTGATAAGCTGGAGGATTCCGGCGGCATGGTCGAGGAACGCCCCGGAGGGGTCGAAGTATACAGAAAGACCGGCAAGATCCTGCCCACGGATGTCACGACCCTGACGTATCCGGGCTTCCCGACGGATCTTCAGGCGCAGATGATGAGTCTTTTTACCCTTTGCAGCGGCATAAGTGTTATTACTGAGAAGATATATCCGGAAAGATTCATCCACATAAGCGAGCTTAACAGGATGGGCGCGGATATCATACTGGAAGGTTCCACCGCGATCATAAGGGGCGTTAAACGCCTCAGCGGGGCACCGGTTATGGCTTCGGATCTGAGGGCTTCTGCCGCGTTGGTCCTGGCGGGACTGGTGGCGGAGGGCCGCACAGAAATCTCAAGGATTTATCACCTCGACAGGGGTTATGAGCATATCGAACGGAAGCTTTCAGCGGTAGGCGCGAAAGTCAAAAGAGTGAAAGAATAAAAGGCGCGCGTTTAAATAACGCGCCTCGAAAAGGAGGACCAATGGCAGTTGTTCTTAGACTGAAGATGTTCGGCACCAAGAAAAACCCTTTTTACCGTATTGTCGCCATGACGAAATCGAAAAAACGGGATGGGAAGGCTTTAGAAGAGCTGGGACTTTATGACCCGAAAAAGGACAAGAATGAAGTCACTCTCGACAGGGAACGTGTCGAATATTGGATAAAAAACGGGGCAAAACCCTCTAGCACGGTAAAAAGTATTCTCAAGAGGCTTGAGATATAAATAATTTAAGTAGCACTTAAAAAACCAGGTGGATCGATGCGTATAGATATTCTGACACTTTTCCCGGGGATGTTTACGGGCGTCTTCAAGGAGTCCATGGTGAGGATCGCGCAGGAAAAGCGCCTGGCCGAAATCCATATGCATAATCTCCGCGAGTGGACGAGTGACCGGCACCGGACGGTTGACGATAAACCTTACGGCGGCGGACCGGGCATGATCATGAAGGTCGAGCCGGTGGATAAAGCGCTTAGGGACCTTAAGAAAAAAGCGGCCCGCGGTATAGAGCCGGTGGTGGTGCTTATTACCCCGCAGGGCGGCAAGTTCACGCAGAGGACCGCAAAGATGCTTTCTTCGCTTGAACATATAATTCTGATATGCGGGCATTACGAAGGGTTTGACGAGAGGATACGCTCTTTGGTGGACATGGAAATCTCTATCGGGGACTATGTACTGACATGCGGTGAAGTGCCAGCGATGGTCCTATGCGACGCGATTATCAGACTCATCCCTGGCGTCTTGGGGGACGAAGGGTGCCTTCTCGATGAATCTTTTGAAAGGGGCACTTTGGAATACCCTCAGTATACGCGTCCGGCAGAGTATAAGAAGATGCGTGTGCCCGAGGTGCTTTTAAGCGGGGACCCTAAAAAAATCGACGAATGGAAGAAACGTCAAGCGCTCTCAAGAACCATGAAGAGGAGACCTGATCTAATAAAAAAGAAACTTGTGGAAAATTAGCCGTATACAGATAAAAAGGAGGAGAGTAATGAACAAGATAGAGACCCTTGAAAATAAACACAAGAGAGAGTTGCCGGCCTTCGCCATAGGCGACAATGTCGATGTTTATTTCAAGGTCAAAGAAGAAAACAAGCTGCGCGTTCAGCTGTTCAGCGGTATCGTTATAGGCAAGAAAGGCGGAGGGCTCCGGCAGTCTTTTACGGTAAGACGCATTTCTTACGGCGAAGGAGTAGAACGTGTTTTCCCGATGCATTCACCGCTTATCGATAAGATCGTGGTGAGGAAAAAAGGTAAAGTCAGGCGCGCAAAACTGTATTACTTAAGGGGCAAAAAAGGCAAAAAAGCCACTAAAGTCAGGGAGAAAGTTGTCCAGAGAAAAGAGTCAGAGTAATAGTATTGACACTTTTTTTTACGAGAGGAAGGCAGAGTGGGCGGGGTTTAAACGTATAGCCGGGATCGACGAAGCCGGCAGGGGCCCCTTGGCCGGACCCGTGGTCGCCGCTGCCGTTGTCATACGCGACGCCTCTTTTAACGAGAGGATAGATGACTCCAAGAAACTCACACAGCGCATGAGAGAAAGAGCCTTTATCGAGATATTGAATAGATGCGACGTGGGTATAGGCTCGGTGAGCGTAAACGATATAGACCGTCTGAATATATACAATGCCACGCTCCTGGCGATGAAGAGGGCGATAGAAGAGCTGGACGAAAAACCGGACCACCTTTTGATAGACGGCAGGATGAATGTCGCTCTCCCGCAGACGAGGACGTATCTGGTAAGCGGGGAAAGCCTTAGCGCCTCGATAGCATGCGCTTCGATCATTGCCAAGGTTTTCAGGGACCGGCTCATGATGGAGCTGGACCGCAAGTACTCGAGTTACGGTTTTAAGCAGCACAAAGGATACGGGACGCCCAAGCATATGGAAGCGATCAGAAAATACGGGCTTTCGCCCATTCACCGCAAGACGTTCGGTCCTTTTGGACGGAAGAAATAAAAAGAATAAAAATTTTCAATAAAAAAAGGAGTAAACCGATGGGATTTAGTTATGATGTTAAAGTGGCCTCGAGTGTAAAACTCAAGGATATCACGGAGGTCGCAAGAAAAGCGGGGATCATATCCAAATATCTGACTAAATACGGCAGTTTCATGGCGAAGGTCTCCGCGGACGCGCTCGGCGATGCCCTAAAAAGCCGTAAAGACGGTAAACTGGTTTTGGTCACTTCCATCACTCCCACGCATCTGGGTGAGGGTAAGACCGTTAACACCCTGGCGCTTTCGATGGCGCTGAATAAGCTCAAGAAAAAGGCTATAGCGTGTCTGAGAGAGCCTTCCCTGGGGCCGATTTTCGGGATCAAAGGCGGCGGCACCGGCGGGGGCTACTCGCAGGTCCTGCCTGCCGAGGAGATAAACCTGCATCTTACCGGGGATTCGGCCGCGGTCAGTAACGCGCAGAATCTATGTGCCGCTTTCATGGATAACAGCCTCTTCTGGGAAACCATCGAAGCGTTCGACAAAGACGGCACGACGTGGAGGCGCGTTCTGGAGATAAGCGATAGAGCCCTCAGGAACGTTACCGTCGGCGGCGGCGGAAAACTTCACGGTGTCAACAGAAAAACAGGCGTGGATATCACCGCGGCGGGGGAATGCATGGCGATACTTTCCCTGGCGGAAAACCTGAAGGACCTGAGGAGCCGTCTCGGAAGAATAGTCGTGGGGTTCAGAAAGGGCGGCAAGCCCGTTACCGCCGAGGAGCTCAAAGTCGCAGGAGCCATGGCGGTGCTTTTAAAAGATGCGCTTAACCCCAACCTAATGCAGACGACGGAACAGACGCCGTGCTTTGTCCATACCGGAGCCTTCGCCAACGTCTCTCACGGTTCCAGTTCCGTTATCGCGGATAAGTTGGCCGTAAAACTTGCCGACTATGCGGTAGTCGAAAGCGGTTTCGGAGCGGATCTCGGCGCGGAAAAGTTTATGGATATAAAATGCCGCCAATCGAAGATGCGACCGGATGTGGTCGTGATCAACTGTTCGATTAGAGCCCTTAAAGTGCATAGCGGTGACTTCTCCGTTAAGGGCGCCGTTATGCCGGCGGAACTCAAGAAAGAAAACCTCTCGGCGGTCGACAGGGGCTGCTCGAATCTTGAGAAGCAGGTCGAAAACCTGAAGATGTTCGGCGTGCCGGTAGTAGTCTGCATCAACAGGTTCGATACGGATACCAAAAAAGAGCTGGACGTTGTCATCAGGCGTACGGAAGCTTTGGAAGTTCAGGGTGTAGCCATAAGCGAAGCGTATAAACTGGGAAGCAAGGGCGCGATGGAACTGGCCCGCGCGGTCGTTAAAGCCGCTCACGAAAAGAGCAAGTTCCACTATCTCTATCCGGTGGACATGAACCTGAAAGGCAAGATCGAAAGGATCGCAAAATCCATGTATGGTGCCAGCGAGGTGAAATACTCGGAGGAGGCTGCGGGGAATATCGCAAGGATTGAGAAGGCAGAACTTGACGAGATGCCGGTATGCATGGCCAAGACGCATCTTTCGCTTTCCAATAATTCCAACAAAAAGGGGCGGCCCAGGGGGTTTAAGCTCGCCATCGAAGGCGTCGAAGTGATGGCCGGAGCCGGTTATGTGCTTGTAACATGCGAAGGCGTCAACACCATGCCGGGTCTTCCGAAGACGCCCCGCGGACAGAATATAGATATTGACGTAAAAACCGGAGCGATAAAAGGGCTTTTATAAAAAGATGAAAGAATACTTGACCGGATCCATCAGCGGATATCTTGAGAAGCTGGCCGAGCGCAGCATAACTCCCGGCGGCGGGAGCGCTTCAGCCCTTACCGCGGCCGTGGGGGCGGCTCTTAACCTAATGGTCTTAAACTACAGCATGAAGAAAGATTCGCCGGATGAGGCGCCTTCTGGTTTTCTGGATGCGCTTAAGAAAGAGAAGCAGGCCTTAAAAAACCTCTCGGATTTGATAGATGAAGACTGCAGGGCATTTGAAAAGCTTATGAAGGCACTTTCAGCGAAGGAAGACGCCCAAAAGGAGTATAGAGGGGCCGCCGGAGTCCCCATGGAAGTGTGCCGCCAGTCTAAGGCGTCACTTGAAGTGACGGCGCTGCTGGCTCCAAAGGCTAATAAGAACCTGATGACGGACGTCGGATGCGCTTCTCATATGCTTAAGGCGGCTTTTTTATCAGCCAGGCTCAACGCGGAAGTCAACTTAAAGAGGATCGAGGACGGGTCTTTTCGCGATAGCTCCAGGCGAGCTTTATCCGATATGGAAAAAGAAGTAGAGGATCTCGATAGAAGCATACAGGAGACTTTAAAAATTTCATAAAGGCAAAGAGGACTATTTATGGCGAAGGTAATTGACGGCAGAAAAATAGCGTGCGAAATCAACAGTAGCGTAAAAACGCAGATTGAGAAGCTTGCTTCTTCCATCGGCAGCGCTCCTAAACTTGTTTCGCTTACGGTGGGGCATAATGATGACGCCGCGATTTACGTGAACATGCAGAGAAAAGCGGCAGACGCGGTCGGGATAGAGTTCGCCACTATGGATATGCCCGCGGATATTTCGCAGCAGGGGCTTTTGAATATGATCAGCGAACTTAATAATGATAAGACGGTTACCGCTATCATCGTGCAAAAACCTTTGCCCGAAGGTATAGATCACGACCTTATCTCTCACAGCATAGTGGCGGCGAAGGACGCCGAAGGCATTCATCCTTATAACCTCGGCAAAATATTGAGAAGAGAAGCGGATCTTGTGCCGTGTACCCCGGGGGCGATCATGAAGATACTGCGCGTGGAAAACGTCGATCTCTACGGGAAGGAAGTCGTGATCATAGGGCACTCCGCTATCGTAGGGAAGCCCTTGAGCCTCATGATGATGAACGAGACGGCGACGACTACGGTCTGCCATATCGGCACGGCCGAGAAAGGGGATCTCGCGGCGCATGCCAGGGGCGCGGATATCCTCATCGTGGCTGTCGGTAAAGCGGAGATGGTTAAAAGTGACTGGGTCTCGGAAGGCGCTATAGTGATAGACGTCGGTATAAATAAAGTAGGCGGAAAGATCGTGGGAGACGTCAAGTTCGGTGATGTCGCAAAAAAAGCGTCGATCATAACGCCGGTTCCCGGAGGGGTGGGCCCGGTTACGGTATCGATACTCATGAGGAATATCTTCAGGGCCTATAGAAATCAGAATGTTGTCTAAGGGGTAAAATCGGGAAGGATAGATGGGCAGAATATCGCTGGAGCTTGTACCGCGCACGAAAGAATCGTTTGCGAAGGAACTGGGGCGCGTGAGAAACGATTTTCCCTGCGTCGATACGCTGAACATTCCGGACATACTTAAGTTTGACGTGCGGATACCCGAGGCGTGTGAGGTAGCGGTCTCTTATTTCTCCAGAGTCATACCGCATATAAGAGCGGTTTCGATCGACAGGCGGGAGCCGTTTTTCTACAAAGAATTTTTTACGGAAAAGAATATACGGGAAGTGCTCGTCATACTGGGGGATAATCCCGAGATAGTCTCTAAAAGCGAGGAGTCGTGCACTTCCGTGGAGCTCATAGAGAAGCTAAAGCGCGAGATGCCGGATCTTAAGGTTTACGCAGGGCTGGATCAGTGGAGGACGAGCTTCGAGGAGGAGATGGACTACGTGCGCCAGAAGAAAGCGGCCGGTGCGGATGGGTTTTTCACTCAGCCTTTCTTTGATCTTGATCTCATGGGAAAATACGCTAAAGCCCTGAAGGATACCGAGGTTTTTTTCGGATTAGCCCCGGTCATAAGGGAATCGTCAAGGGAGTACTGGCAGACAAAGAACAATGTCGTCTTTCCCGAGGACTTCGAGTGCAGCATGGACTGGAACCAGAGATTCGCGAAAGAAGTGCTTAAACGCGCCGATGCGGACAACACCCACGTATATTTGTGCCCGATAACAATAGACTTTGTGGAATACTTAAAGGGTATTTTTTAAAAGAAAGAGGCGGTTATGGCTGAGGACAGGGTCACTATACTCGATTTTAAACGCAAGAAGAAAAGCCGTGAAAAGATCACCATGCTTACCGCTTATGATTATCCCATGGCGCATCTTATAGACTCATCCGGTGTGGATGCGATTTTAATGGGGGACTCACTGGGGATGGTCGTTCTGGGGTATGACTCTACCGTTTGCGTGACGATGGATGAGATGATCCATCACTCTAAAGCCGTCCGCCGCGGTGTAAAACGCGCCTTTTTGATAGGGGATATGCCTTTTATGTCATACCAGGCTTCCGGAGAAGAGGCCGTGCGTAACGCAGGCAGGTTCGTGAAAGAAGCCGGCTGTGACGCGGTCAAGGTAGAGGGGGGGGAAGATGTAACCCCGCGCGTAAAAGAGATAATAAAAGCGGGCATCCCCGTTCTGGGACACATCGGTCTTACGCCTCAGAGCGTCAGCAAGCTCGGGGGATACCGCGTCCAGGGCAAAGACTCCGAATCTGCCGCAAGGCTCGTTAAGGACGCGCTGGCGCTGGAGAAGACGGGCTGTTTCGCCGTCATCCTGGAATGCGTTCCCAGGGAACTGGCCGGAAGGATCACGGAGAAGTTAAATATACCGACTATCGGTATCGGAGCGGGCGTTTCCTGCGACGGCCAGGTGCTTGTCACGCATGACATAATAGGTTATTTCGATAAGTTCGTCCCGAAATTCGTCAAGCAGTATGCTAAAGTCGGTGATACGATACGGGAAGCGGTCGCGAAGTTTAAGAAAGAGACCGAATCCGGCGTCTTTCCCGATGATGAACACTCATTTTAACTTTTAGGGTAAAACCCCTCGCAAACGTCTAAAAAACATCTATCATGAGATCATATATCGAGAGCTGGGAGAAGATTTTAGGCATAAAGCGCACCAAACGCGTCTTTATCGCCGCCACGCGGCAGAACGTCGGCAAGACGACGGTATCACTCGGGCTTATCGCGAATCTTAAAGGCCGGTTCAAGAAGATAGGTTTCATAAAACCCGTAGGGCAGCGGTATATAGAAGATCAGGGATACAAGATCGATGAAGACTCCGTCCTTATGGACAGGATATTCAAGTTCAAGTTTCCGCTTCATGACATGTCGCCGGTCGCTGTTGAAAGGGGCTATACCGAGAAGTTCCTTGACGGCAGGAGCGCGCCGAATACCGATACGATGATTAAAGAAGCTTTTAATCACGTCGCCGAAGGTAAAGACCTCGTCATCATCGAGGGTACGGGGCATGCGGGCGTAGGGTCGGTCTTTGATCTGTCTAATGCGGCGGTCGCAAAAATGCTTAGCTCGAAAGTCATACTGGTATCACCCGGGGGGATAGGCAACCCCATAGATGAGGTCATGCTTAATAAAGCCCTTTTTGATAAAATGGGCGTGAGTCTGGCGGGTGTCATAGTCAACAAGGTACGGCCGGATAAATACGATAAAGTCAATAAATACGTGAGGATGGGGTTTAAGAGACAGGAGATACCCGTTTTAGGAGTTATACCCTATATGGAGGTATTAGACAGGCCCACCATGCATGATTTCCGGGAGGAACTGGACATGCACGTTCTTTGCGGCGAAAAGTATCTGGACAGACAGATGAAAAAAGTGCTGGTAGGGGCCATGGAGGTAAGAGAGGCCTCGCAGTATATCGAAGACGGCTGTCTTGTAATCACCCCGGGCAACAGGAAGGACCTTATAAACCTTTTGGTAAGGGTCCATACCGGCAGAGTCAAACCTTCCAAGAGGATATCGGGTCTTATACTTTCAGGGGGGCTTACGCCTAAAAGACGGCTTTATAACGCGCTAAGAAAAACTGACATACCGACTCTTATGTCACGGTTTGACACCTATGAGGTGGCTTCCAGGATACACAGCCTCACCGTCAAGATAAAGTCCAGGGACGAGAACAAAGTGAAACTGGCTATAGAGATGATAAAGCGCCACGTGAATATGGGTATGGTGCTAAACAGCCTCAGCTAGCAGCGGAATAATCTCTTCTTTTTTCTAGAAAGACATGAAACGGTTTCTTTGCATATTAGTAGCTTCCCTCCTTATCGCGGGATGCGCGAACGAGAAGTCCGGCAGCGAATATTCCCACACCGCCATGCTTATGGGGACGTTTGTCGAGATTAAGCTTGCCTCCAGCCGGCTTACCAGGGACGATCTTGCATCTGTGGCGCGGGAGCTGGTGGAAGAAGCGCGAATTCTTGAAGAAAAGTTCAGCATTTTCAACGGCGCCAGCGAATTAAACGCTCTTAATCTGAATGGCAGGATAGAAGCGTCACGGGAACTATTTGACATAATAAAAGAAAGTCTGGAAGTAAGCCGCATAACCGGAGGTGAGTTCGATATAACGGTCACACCCGCGCTCAAAGCGGACGGTTTTTACAAGGATATGCCTGAGGAGCTTCTTGAGAAGATGCCTGGTGACCTGACTAAAATAGGCTGGCGGAATATTGATCTTGGCGCCGGCGGAAAGAGCATCACCCTCCGCGGCGGCGCGTGGATAGATCTTTCCGGGATAGCCAAAGGATATATCGTCGATAAACTTTCAGATTCTCTTAAGGGGAAGGCAATAGACAGCTTTTTGATCAATGCCGGAGGCGATATCAGTTGCGGGAAGAAGGACGGAGGAGGCCCCTGGCGCATAGGCGTAAGGAGCCCGGGGGAGAGGAGACTCACCCTCACGCTTGATCTGGAGAACAGGGCCGTTGCGACAAGCGGCGATTATGAGAATGTAGCTGTCGACAGAAAAACAGGCGAAGCCATATCGCATATCATCGACCCGTCTACGGACAAGGCGATAGAAGAGAGATTTTCCAGCATCACCGTGATAGCCCCGACATGCCGCCGGGCCGATGCTTTGGCTACGGGCATGATGGCGATGGGTGAGGAAAAAGCGCTTGCGCTTGCCGGTGAGATGGGCGGGGTAGAAATAATAACAATTAGACGCGAACGCGGAGAAGATAAAGTGAATTATTCCAAAGGCGCATCGAAATATATAACCGGGGGTAGATAAGCATAAATGCGTATTGTCGTGGCAATGTCAGGAGGAGTGGATTCAAGCGTCGCTGCACTCAAACTCAAGCAAAAAGGGTATGACGTGATAGGCGTTACGATAAAGACGTGGCCTAAAGAAGAGTGCGGCACACACGGCGAGATGCTTTGCTGCTCACTTGAAGCCATACAGTACGCCAGAAGCGTCGCCGATGACCTTGAGATACCTTTTTATGTCATAGACTTATCTAAAGAGTTTGGTTTAGCGGTTAAGGATTATTTCGCGGATGAGTATGCCCGCGGCAGGACTCCCAACCCGTGCATTTACTGTAACAGCAAGATAAAATTCGGCTACCTGCTCGACAGGGCGCGGCAGCTGGGCGCCGAAAAAATCGCCACCGGGCATTATGCCCGTATTATCAGGCGCGGGAAAGACTCTTTGCTGGCTGAGGCTAAAGATAAGACGCGCGACCAGTCGTATTTTTTGTATGATATCCGTAAAGAAACCCTTAGCGATATAGAGTTCCCTCTGGGCGAAGTTTCCAAGAGCGAAGTGAGGGCCATTGCCGCGGCAGAAGGCTTTATGACCGCCCAGCGCCCTGACAGCCAGGATATATGTTTTGAAACCGCCGGAGGCGGCTACAGGGAGTATCTCCAGAAGCTCGGCGTTGAAGCCTTCCGGGAAGGGGATATACTGGATGTATCGGGCAAGGTCATCGGCAGGCATAAGGGGATAGCATCGTACACGACCGGGCAGCGGCGGGGTATAGGCGTCTCCGCTGCCGAGGCCCTTTACGTGACAAAGATAGATCCTGAAAATAATACCGTGACCGTCGGGGAAAGAGCACATGCCATGAAGAGCGCCGTGCGTGTCGCCGGGTTTAACTGGCTGGCGGTCGAGGGGCTGCGCCCGTCGCGGGAGTTCCACGTTAAGATCCGGTACTCAAGCGAAAAAGTGCGCGCATCTTTAACGGCGCATGGTGATGATGAAGCCATTGTAAGATTCGGCGAGCCGCAGTTCGCGCCTGCTCCGGGTCAGGCAGCTGTGTTTTATGACGGTGAAACAGTCGCTTGCGGCGGATGGATCGAGGAAGTCATCGAATAGGTTTGGTAGCGGGGGACGGGATCGAACCGTCGACAACACGGGTATGAGCCGTGCGCTCTGACCATCTGAGCTACCCCGCCACGCGTATTGGCCGGCTGAGACTCAATTATATGTTAAAGATGTTTGTTTGTCAATTCACTACTCTTAGCCAGAAGAAGCTTGCAGCGTAATTTGTTATATGATATGCTGAAAGCCCGTAGGGTATTGGATGCAAATAATAAAGAGTGGAAGACTGTGAAAAAGATAATATTTGCGCTTATTGGCGCGCTGGTTTTCTCGGGGACCGCCGGCGCCTCGTACATTTCGATATCTGCAAGGAATGCGGACCTCATCAGTCATGTCCCGGAGGTGCGTCTCATCTCGCCGGTGGGAGAGACAGTCTCTCTAAAGGGGAAAGAATTTTTGGATTTCGTCTGGAGCAGGCATGAAGGAAGGATGTTGCCCGGAAGGAAGTATTATGATTTCAGGTTGTATAAAGGTCGTGATATGGTAGAGGCGACCTTACTCTTCAAGGAAAAGGTTTCCGCCGCCACGAGCACGATCAGTATAGACGCCGGTATGTTCGAAAACGGCCGGACGTATACCTGGTCGGTAAGACAGGTATACAAGGGCGTAGGTAAGAGCGACAGAAGTTTTCAGTCTTTCAAGGTCATAAAATGATATTTTATTAAAGAGGGGAGGTTTTTAAGATGCAGGATTTTCGTTCGCCAGACGATCTATTTAAGGAAGAGAGAGAGAAGGTAAAACAGATTGGAAAGGACTACGGCAGGTACATCCCGATCGTAACGGCGGTACTCGTCATCCTTTTCGCTTTGCAGGGGGCCATATACTCTATAGGTCCTGACGAAGTCGGTGTCGTCCAGAGATTCGGAAAGTTTGTCCGTACCACCGATCCGGGGCTCCATGTAAAGCTTCCGTTTGGTATTGAGCAGGTCACGCCGATCAAGGTAAAAAAGATATTTAAGCAGGAATTCGGTTTCAGGACAGCTCAGCCGGGCGTAAGAAGCGTCTATGCCAGCCGGCAGTATCCCGAGGAATCACTAATGCTTACGGGAGACCTCAATATCCTGGACGTGGGCTGGATAGTCCAGTACAAGGTAAGCGACCCGGTGAAACTGCTTTTTAAGACCAGAGACCCCGTGGGTAACGTAAGAGCGATGTCGGAAGTGGTCATGCGCCGGCTCTGCGGGGATTACACGGTGGACGAGGTGCTTACCACCAAACGTGAAGAGATAGCTCACCTGGCGGAGGTGGAACTCCAGAAGCTACTTGACAAGTACCAGACAGGTATCAATGTCGTGACGGTGAAGCTTTTGGACGTAAACCCGCCTGATGTAGTTAAGCCCGCTTTCAACGAGGTAAACGAAGCCAAGCAGGAACGAGAACGGATGATCAACGAGGCGTGGGAAGCTTATAACAAGGCCATCCCCCGCGCCAAGGGAGAGGCTCTTAGGACCATCAGCCAGGCGGAGGGATACAGCTTGGACAAAGTCAACCGCGCAAAAGGCGAATCGGAGAGGTTTCTCGTGACGTGGCAGGAGTACAAGAACGCGCCGGATATAACAAAGAAAAGACTTTACCTGGAGACTATGGAGAAAGTCCTGCCTAACACCAGCAGGAAATTCGTCATGGATCCGAGCCAGACTTCGATACTGCCGCTACTAAAACTCGATACAAAAGGAGGCACGGAACAATGAAAAAGTTTTTAAGGATATTCATAGGACTTGCCGTTTTTGTGGCTGTTTTGTTCGCGGTGGGAGCGATATATATCGTCTCCGAGATAAACCAGGTGGTTATAACGCAGTTCGGACGGCCTGTAGGTAATCCCGTAACAACAGCCGGACTTCATCTTAAGGTGCCGCTTATACAACAGGCCCATTATTTCGACAAAAGGCTTCTTGAGTGGGACGGGGACCCGAATCAGATACCTACCAGGGACAAAAAATACATATGGGTCGATACCACGGCCAGATGGAAGATCAATGACGCGCTTAGGTTCTTGCAGTCTGTCGGCAATGAAAGCGGCGGGCATGCGCGGCTGGACGATATCATAAACTCGGCTACCAGGGACGTCATAACATCCCAGCTTCTTGTGGAGACTATCAGGGATTCCAACCGCATTCTTGATCAGGATACTCAGAGCGAGACCATCACGATAGCGGAGGAAGCGCTCGAGCCGATAAAGACCGGCAGGGAGGGCCTGGAAAACGAAATACTCAACCTGGCAAAGGTGCTCGCCCCGCAGTACGGGATTGATCTGGTGGACGTGCGCATCAAGCGTATAAATTATGTCGAGGATGTGCGCAAAAAGGTCTATGAGCGTATGATATCCGAAAGAAAACGCGCCGCTGAACAGTACCGTTCCGAGGGAAAAGGCAGAAGCGCCGAGATCCTCGGACAGACGGAGAAAGAGCTGAAGCTCATCACTTCGGACGCTTATAAGACGGCGCAGGGCATCCGGGGAAAAGCGGACGCCGAAGCCATAAAAATATACGCTGATTCCTACAGTAAAGACCCCGAGTTTTACGCGTTTTTAAAGACGCTTGAGACTTATGAAAATACCGTGGACGGGAATACCACGGTGGTACTTACCACCGACGGCGATTATTATAAATATCTGAAGAAGCTCGACTAGCATGGAGAAAAGAGAAAAAAAAGATTTTCAGGATAAAGTCCACGTTGCTTACCAGCAGCTGGAGAAAGCTTACAGGGACCTTAAAGACGCGCATGTCGAGATGATCTTCCGTATGGCGCTTTTAGCGGAATACAGGGACCCGACTACGGGGATTCATCTTGTCAGGGTAGCTGATTACAGCGGCATAACCGCCGAAGGCATGGGACTTCCGAAAGAAGAAGTAGAGATCATAAGGTATGCCAGCCCCATGCATGACATAGGTAAGATCATGCTTCCCGACAGTGTCCTCAAGAAGGAAGGCAATCTCACGGATGAGGAGAGAGAGCTTATGAAGAATCATCCCAGGGTCGCCGCCTCGATCTTCAAAAACGCCAAGAGCCCCATGCTTGAGGCCTGCGGTGTTATAGCTCTTTCGCATCACGAGCGGTTTGACGGCACCGGGTACCCCGACGCCCTCAAAGGGGAAGAGATACCGCTTTACGGGAGGATAGTCGCTCTTGCGGATTGTTTTGATGCCTATACCTCCGAGCGGCTTTACAAAAAAGCTTACGGTTTTGAGGAATCTGTCTCTATGGTGGTTGAAAGAGCCGGGACCCACTTTGATCCGGCTGTAGTGATGGCGTTTGTCAGGAATAAGGAGAAGGCGAGGAGGATCTGGTCCGCCAACAGGGACATTGAAGAGTTTTTGAGGGATATGGGTGTTAGCGCGGAAGGTTCCCGCAAAGAAGGAGGAGATGATGAAAAAGATAAAGAAACTTAAAAAGATGCCGATGTCGCAGGTCAAAACTTTCAAGATAAAAAACAGAAGAGGGTACGCTGCTACCTGCAAGGACAATCTTACCGAGGGAAGGACTGTGAACCAGGCGCTGGGGAGGATGGAGAAGGCGATAAAGCGCATGGGCTACACGCTGGGCTGATACCTTTTTAGGTGAGCTTTTATACTTTGAGATGCTTAATATACTTATACCGGTTACGGTTTTTATTATAGTTATAGTACTCCATGAGCTTGCGCATGGGTACGGCGCTTTTATGATGGGGGACACGACGGCGAAAGATGCCGGACGCCTTACGTTAAACCCCGTAGCGCATCTCGACCCTGTGGGCACTATTATACTTCCCGCGGCGCTTATTCTGATGAATTCGCCCGTCATATTCGGCTGGGCGAAACCGGTTCCGGTAAACCCGTATAATTTTCAGGATCCGAGGAAGGGGATGCTCCTCACCAGCCTTGCCGGGCCCGCGGCGAATTTCGGTCTGGCGTTTATCTTCGCCACGTTTTTTAAGATGGGACTTTTCCCCCCGCATTCAGCGCCATGGACGTTCCTCTTGATGGGTATACTTATAAGCCTGGTGCTGGGCGTTTTCAACATGGTCCCCATACCGCCCTTGGACGGCGCGAATATTCTTGCCTCCTGTCTGCCGCGGGGAGCGGCCGAGAGTTACATGCAAATAGAGAGGTACGGTTTTATCATACTTATAGCACTTTTGTATCTGGGCCTTTTCGAGAGGATAATACTTCCGCTTGTCTCGGTACTGATGCGGTTTCTGGTGGGGTAAGCGCGCATGATGAAAGAATTCGAAGTTAAAAAGAAAATAATAAGTTTTTTCCGCGAAAAGCGCGGTGACTTTATCTCAGGCGAAGACTTATCAGGCGCTTTGGGTTTTTCCAGGGTAAGCGTCTGGAAATACATCAAGAAGCTCCGTGATGACGGCTATACGATAGAGGCTGTGCCGCATCTGGGGTATAAACTCAAGTCGGTGCCGGACAGGATCTACGGTTATGATATATCAAGCGATCTGGGCACGAAAGTCATCGGAAAGAAGGCAATACATTATTACGATACCATAGGTTCGACAAACGACAGGGCCTATGAGCTGGCCGAAGAAGGCGAGGAGGAAGGCGCGCTTGTCATCGCCGAGAGCCAGACCTCAGGACGCGGACGGATAGGCCGGAAGTGGGTCTCGCCTAAGGCGGGCGGGGTCTACATGTCCCTTATCCTCCGGCCCGATGCGGAGACTGACGAGATCCCGGCGATAACTCTCATCGCCGCTATCGCGATCATCAGAGCGATAAAGAAGACAGCCGGCGTGGATGCCAGGATGAAATGGCCCAACGACATCCTCGCGGAGGGCAAAAAGGTCTGCGGGATACTTACCGAGATAAAAGCGCAGCCGGACAGAATAGATTTTCTGATTCTCGGCATAGGGGTAAACGTCAATACGCCACGTGAAAAACTCCCCCTGGAAGGGACTTCTCTAAAGATAGTAAAGAGCGTCCCCATAGAGAGGACGGAGCTTGTTAAACGCATCCTGGAAGAGTTTGAAAGCGATTACACCAGGTTCCAGAAGAAAGGCTTTATCTCGATGAGGGAAGAGTGCAAGGCTTTCTCTTCCGTCTTGGGCAAACGCATAAGGGTCTTAGAGCACCATCACCGTATAGAAGGGGTGGCCGTAGATATTGATGAAAAAGGCGCTCTTATAATAAGGAAAGATAACGGAGTCAACCAGAGGATCTTCTCGGGAGACGTGGTCCTCGTTTAGATTCAAGAGGCATAATGAAACTTCTGATCGACATAGGAAACACCAACACTTCCATGGCCCTCGTTAAGGACGGAAGGATCCGGAAGAGGTTTTTCATACACACTTCACGTAAAGAAATCGAACCGCGGTCATTGGCGAGGCTCCTTGGCGAAGCTAAAGAGGAGATAACCGAAGTCGCCGTCGTGAGCGTCGTTCCAGTATTTCTCAGAGTCATGAGGAAAAGTTTAGAGTCTATTATCTCTTCCGCACAGGTGCGCATCGTCGGGAAGGATATAAAAGTCCCCATAAAAAACAGGTACAAAAAACCGCAGGAAGTAGGAGGCGACCGGCTCGTGGGAGCCTTTGCCGCTGCGAAGCTTTTTAAGCCTCCGATACTTATAATAGATTTCGGCACTGCCGTTACTTTTGATTTTGTCGGGGAAAGCGGCTCTTACGAGGGAGGACTTATATTCCCGGGGATGCGGCTCGGTCTTGAGTCGCTGGTCAAAAAAGCGGCGCTTCTTCATAGAATCGATGTCAGATCGATAAAAGGCCTCATCGGACGCGACACTCGAGGGAGCATGAACAAGGGCCTCATTTTGGGTTATGCTAGCATGTGTGACGGCATCATACAGCTTTTTAAAGAGGAGTACGGCAGGCGTCTTAAGGTTATAGCTACGGGGGGCGACGCTAAGCTTGTCGCTAAGCATTCCCGCCACATGAGGAGCATCCATCCGGACCTCATATTTGAGGGTCTAACTCACCTTCTTGAAAAAACTTAGAATTTTTTGAAAAAATCTCTTGACAAAAAACAGGAATTTTCTATAATGGGTATTCCGTTAGCACTCCTATTCCTTGAGTGCTAATCTTACCTGGAAGGAAGCAAAAGTCGTAATTAAAATGGAGGGAAAGACTATGAAGAAAGTAAAACCACTTTATGACAGAGTACTTGTCGAGATCCTTGAAGCGGAAGAGAAGACAAAGGGCGGAATAGTTCTGCCTGATACCGCTCAGGAAAAACCGCAGCAGGCTAAAGTAGTCGCCGTCGGTAAAGGAAAGGTGTCCGATGACGGTAAGCTCGTGCCTTTGCAGGTAAAAGAGGGCGATGTGGTTCTTTTCGGGAAATATTCCGGGACGGAACTTAAGATGGGAGATAAGGAACTTTTGATGCTTAAGGAAGAGGATATCCTGGGTATAGTGGGATAAACTCTTAGAGTAAAGAGAAGATTTATTTGTAAAAATTGAAGGAGGAGAAATGGCGAAACAATTGCAATTCAGTGACGAAGGACGCCGGTCGATATTAGCCGGTGTTGAGAAACTGGCTAGAGCGGTAAAAGTCACGCTTGGCCCGAAGGGCAGGAACGTTGTCCTGGAGAAGAAGTTCGGCGCGCCCACGATAACTAAAGACGGTGTTACCGTGGCCAAGGAAATCGAGCTTGAAGACGCTTATGAGAACCTTGGCGCCGAGATGGTAAAGGAAGTTGCCTCAAAGACGAGCGACGTAGCCGGTGACGGTACGACCACCGCTACGGTACTGGCGGAGTCCATCTACAGGGAAGGACTTAAGAACGTGACTAGCGGGGCCAACCCGATGCAGATCAAAAGAGGCATAGAAAAAGCCGTGGATATCATCATAGAGGAACTTAAGAAGATCTCCACCCCCATCAAAGAGCAGAAAGAGATCGCTCAGGTAGCCACCATCGCGGCTAACAATGACAAGGTTATCGGTGACAAGATAGCCGAAGCCATGGAAAAAGTGGGTAAAGACGGTGTAATAACCGTTGAGGAAGGCAAGACCCTTGATACGAGCCTCAAGCTTGTGGAAGGCATGCAGTTCGATCAGGGTTATCTTTCGCCGTACTTTGTCACGGACACCGAGAGGATGGAATGCGTCCTGGATGACCCGTACATACTGCTCTATGAGAAGAAGGTCTCCAACATGAAGAACCTTCTTCCGCTTCTCGAGAAAGTAGCCCAGTCAGGTAAACCGCTTCTCATCGTCTCTGAAGAGACGGAGGGTGAAGCCCTGGCGACGCTGGTCGTCAACAAGATCCGCGGGACTTTCAGCTGCTGCGCGGTAAAAGCCCCGGGTTACGGCGACAGAAGAAAAGCCATGCTCGGCGATATAGCGGTTCTGACGGGCGGCAAGGTTATTTCCGAGGATCTCGGGATAAAGCTCGAGAACGTGACGATGGCTGATCTCGGCCAGGCAAAGAGGGTGACGATCGACAAGGAGAACACCACGATCGTAGAGGGTCCGGCCAACCAGAAGGAAGTCCAGGCCAGGATCGCGCAGATAAGAAAAGAGATCGAAGACAGCGATTCCGATTACGATAAAGAGAAACTTCAGGAGCGTCTTGCGAAACTGGCAGGCGGCGTTGCGATCATAAACGTCGGTGCCGCTACTGAAATAGAGATGAAAGAGAAAAAGGCGAGGATCGAAGATGCGCTTCATGCCACGAGAGCCGCTTCCGAAGAGGGTATAGTGCCCGGCGGAGGAGTCGCTCTTTTAAGGGCAAGCAGAAAACTCGCTTCCACCACGGAAGCCACAGATGATGAGAAGATCGGCATAAGCATAATCAGGCGCGCTTTGGAGGAACCCGTGCGCATGATAGCGACTAATGCCGGTGCGGAAGGCTCCGTCGTCGTCCAGAAACTTCTGGAAGAGAAAAGCGTAAAGACCGGTTTTGACGCCGAGACGATGAATTATACAGATATGGTGGAAGCCGGTATTATCGACCCTACAAAGGTTACACGCAGCGCTCTTCAGAACGCAGCCAGCATCGCCGCGCTCATGCTTACGACTGAGGCGATTGTTTGCGATAAACCCGAGAAGGAAGGTGCTGCTCCCGCTGGTATGCCGGGTGGTATGCCGGGCGGTATGGGCGGTATGATGTAAGTCCAAAGATGTTTGGATCAATAAAAAGGGGCGAGCCTTTAACGACTCGCCCCTTTTTATAACGGCGCCATAACGCATTTAAATTGCTTGACTTATTTACTGGCTGCTGTTAAAATTATTAAACTTCAGGGTAAGGTGAAACCCCTTAGCCGGCGGTGATTCTTTATGGTACATTAAAGATAAGTCCGCGAGACCTCTTAAAAGAAGAGGTCCGAATCCGTGAGAGACGGATACCGACCGTAAAGCCGGGATGGAAGAAGTACTTTAATAGTATGTATTCGACGAGAACCCTGAAGTGTCATGTTTCAGGGTTTTTTTATTTAAAGGCAAGCGAGGAATATGAGACTGAACACGATCGAAGAAGTGCTTAGAGATATCCGCCGCGGGAGGATGGTGGTAGTGGTCGACGACCCTTCAAGGGAGAACGAGGGTGACCTTATAACTTCCGCAAGTCACATCACTGCCGAGAAGATCAATTTTATGGCCAAGTACGGGCGCGGTCTTATCTGCGTGCCGATGGAGGACGGCCTGGCGGAAAGGCTCGGCCTACACCTCATGTCAGCGGCGCCGGAAGATCCTTATAAGACGGCGTGGGCGGTCTCCGTGGATGCCGCCAGCGGCATAACCACCGGCATCTCGGCTCATGACAGGGCGCATACCGTAAAGATGCTTGCCAGCACGAGAGCCAATGCGAAGAGTTTCGTGAGGCCGGGGCATCTTTTCCCGCTTAGGAGCAAAAAAGGGGGGGTCCTGGTAAGGGCCGGCCATACCGAAGCAAGCGTCGACCTCATGAAGCTCGCAGGGGAAGTACCTGTAGCGGTCATATGCGAGATAATGAACGAGGACGGCACGATGGCCAGGATGACGGAACTCTCCCTCTTCGCAAAAAAACACAAACTTAAGATATGCACTATCGAGGACCTCATAGAATACCGCAGGAAAAAAGAGGAGCTGATCGAAAAAGTCGCCGAGACTTCTCTTCCCACGCCTTTCGGTGAGTTCCGTCTCTTTGCGTTCCGCTCAAAGATAGACGAGTATCAGCACCTGGCTCTCGTAAAGGGCGACATCACCAGCGGTGAGACGCTTGTAAGAGTCCATTCACAGTGCCTTACCGGCGACGTTTTTCACTCGCTTCGCTGCGACTGCGGAAGCCAGCTTGAAGAGGCGATGAAGATCATATCCGCCGAGGGCAAGGGCGTAATACTCTATCTTTCGCAGGAAGGAAGAGGTATAGGCATATTCAACAAATTAAAAGCTTACGAGCTCCAGGACAGCGGTCTCGATACCGTGGAAGCCAACGAGAAGCTCGGGTTTAAAGCGGACCTCCGCGACTACGGTATAGGCGCCCAGATACTCGCGGAGCTTGGGCTTAAGAAGATAAGACTCTTGACGAATAATCCCAGAAAGATAATAGGTCTTAAGGGTTACGGGCTTAAAGTCGTGGGCCGCCTTCCCCTTGAGGTGAAGCCGGGCCTGCGCAACAGATCCTATCTAAAGACAAAGAAGCACCGTTTAGGTCACACTTTAAAAAAGGTATAAAATAAAAAGGAGGAGAAAATGGCAGGGGCAAATGTTGTAAAAGGGAAGATGACGGCGAAGAACAAAAAGTTCGGTATCGTGGTGTCGCGCTTCAATGAACTTATCTCATCGCAGCTTTTGGAAGGGGCGGTCGATACGCTTACCAAGCATGAGGTGAAGGAAGAAGCGATATCCGTGGTATGGTCTCCGGGTTCTTTCGAAGTGCCGATGCTTGCTAAAAAGATGGCGGCATCCGGCAAGTATGATGCGGTGATATGCCTGGGGGCGATCATAAGAGGCGAGACGCCTCATTTTGATTTTATCGCGGCAGAAGCGGCAAAAGGCGTCGCGAAAGTGGCGATGGAGTCGAGCGTCCCGTGCGTATTCGGTATAATAACGACGGACAACCTTGAGCAGGCGCTTGACAGAGCCGGCACCAAAAGCGGCAATAAAGGCAGGGAAGCCGCACGCACTGCTATCGAGATGACCAGTCTCTATTCATCGATATAACAAAAAAAGAGGAAACCAGACAATGAGAAAACGCACTTTTGCACGTGAAGCGGCGCTTAAGATCCTTTACGCGATGGATATAGCCAAGGAACCGGCGGAAGAGTGCTCGCGTAAATACTGGCAGGAGAACGACACTAAAGACGAGTCAATCAAAGAATTCGCCCGCTCTATCGTCTACGGCGTTGAGACCAACCTGGCTGAAGTAGACAGGATCATCACCCGTCATGCCGAGAACTGGCAGCTGAGCCGTATGGCTACGATCGACAGGAACGTTTTAAGGATAGCCACATATGAACTTCTGTACTGCAAAGAGATCCCTCCTAAAGTGGCTATTAACGAAGCTATCGAGATGGCAAAAAAATACGGGGACAAAGACTCGGGAAAATTCGTAAACGGCGTACTCGATAAGATCAAGAATACCGAGGCGAGTAAAGTGAGCTCATAGACTTAGGCGGAGGGACATGAAAAAAGACAAAAAAAAGAACCTGGCCGATCTTCATATACATACCAGTTATTCGGACGGTGTGCTTCGACCGGAAGAAGTCGTAGCTAAAGCCGTCGAGGTGGGGCTAAAAGCCGTCGCGATAACCGATCATGACTGTATTGACGGGGTGCCTTACGCCATAGAGGCGGCGGAAGGTACCTCTTTGGAAGTGGTTCCCGGCGTTGAGATATCCGCCGCAAAAGAAGAAAGCGAGATCCATATCCTGGGTTACTTTATCGACTGGAAGGACGCTTCTCTTGCGAAAAAACTTCGCAAGATCCAGGCCGGCCGCATAAGAAGGATGGAAGAGATGCTCGCGCTCCTCCGCAAAAAAGGGATCGATATCAGCATGGATAAAGTGATGGGCTCGTCCTCAAGGGTAGTGGTGGGAAGGCTTCACCTGGCGCGTATTATCGTGGAAGAGGAGCTCGCTAAAGACGTGAAAGAGGTGTTTGACCGCTACATCGGTTACGGCAGGCCCTGCCATGTGGCGTATGAACGCCTGGACTACAAGAAAGCCATAGCGATGATCACCGATAGCGGCGGGGTACCGGTCCTGGCGCACCCGGGCACTATCGGCAAGGACAGATATATACCCAGCTACATCGAAGCGGGCGTGAGAGGTCTTGAAGTATATTACACCAAACATCTGCCTTCGGTAAGCAAGAGGTACCTGGCTCTGGCGGAAAAGTATAATCTTCTGGTTACCGGGGGTTCCGACTGTCACGGTATGGGCAGTTTCGGTATTATAATAGGGCAGGTTACAGTGGACTGCGAGGCTGTCGAAGCTCTTCGCAAAGAAGCGGGATTAATCCGTTCGGGGAAAGACTAGTGAAAAAGATTTTACAAGAAGAATATATGCGCCTGGCACTTAAGCTGGCAAGAAAAGCGGAGGATGAGACTTACCCGAATCCCATGGTAGGCGCCGTCATCGTCAAGGGCAAAAGGATCATAGGCAAGGGGTATCACAAACGCTGCGGAAGCGACCATGCCGAGATAAGAGCGATTAAAAACGCTTCGAGAGGCTCATCCGGAAGCGTGATGTTTGTCACGCTTGAGCCGTGCGATCATTACGGGAAGACGGCGCCATGCACAGATGCCATTATTGCCGCGGGGATAAAGGCTGTATATATAGCGACGGGAGACCCGAACCCTCTTAATAGCGGAAGAGGCATTAAAAGATTGCGGGATTCCGGCATCCGGGTTGATGTCGGGCTTTGCGGTGCCGAGGCAAGAGAGCTTAACAGGAAATACATAAAGTTTATCACGAAACGCCTGCCCTATGTCACGGTGAAACTTGCCCAGTCGCTTGACGGTAAGATCGCCGCCCGTGACTATAGCTCAAAATGGATAACTTCGCCGGAGGCGCGAAAGCTTGTCAAAAAAATGCGTTCGAAGTTTAACGCTATCATGGTCGGTTCAAATACGGTGAGTAAGGACGACCCGTTCCTGCTTGATGAGAAGAGGCGCTCCTCGAAAGTCATGCGCGTCGTGGTAGACAGCCGTCTTAAGATACCGATTGATTCGAATCTGGTCAAGACCAGGAATAAAGCGCCGCTTGTTATAGGCACGACCGAACTTGCTTCCAGGAACAAGGAGGCTCGCCTTCGCAAGATGGATAATATAGATATAATAAGGATGGGAAGCAAAGAAGGCAGGGTACCTCTTAAAACGCTTCTTAAGAGTCTTGCCGCACGAGGCGCTGTAAATATTTTGGTGGAGGGCGGGGGCAGGCTTGTCGGAAGTTTGATGGACGGGCGACTCGTGGATGAAGTCTTGTTTTTCATCTCGCCCAAGATAATAGGCGGCAGCTTCTCTTCCATAATGGGCAGGGGCGCAGCTAATATCCGCGAAGCTGTGAGACTTGAGAATATAAAGATGAGAAAAATCGGCGGGGATATTCTGGTAAGGGGCAGGGTATGTTCACGGGGATAATAACGGAAATAGGGACAGTTAAAGGAATTCTGCGCAAAGATTCTTCCATGACGCGGATCGAACTTTACTGCAAGAAAGTCCAAGACTCGCTCGATGTCGGAGGAAGCGTCTCAGTTAACGGGGTATGCCTCAGCATTGTCGAGAAAAAGAAGGACGCTCTCTCTTTTGACGTGGTGGCAAACACGCTTCGTAAGACCAATCTCAAAAGGTTAAAGGCGTCGAATAAAGTGAACCTGGAAAGCGCCTTAAAGTTAGGGGATACTTTAAGCGGGCATATGGTCTCCGGGCACGTTGACGGGGAACGCATGGTGAAAGCCAACGGCGCCTCTTCCAAGGGATGGGTGATGGATATCACGCTTCTTGCGGAAGAGAAGAAGTACCTCATACCCAAAGGGTCTGTCGCAATTGACGGAGTGAGTCTGACAATAGGCGAGATATACCCGCGCTTCATGAGGATGTATTTAATACCCCACACACTAGAAAAAACGACCTTACAGTTGAAAAAAGCCGGAGATTATGTAAACTTAGAGATTGATATGATGGCAAAGTACGCACGGGAAAAAAGTTCTGCTTCGAATATAACAATGGATTCGTTAAGAGATAAAGGTTTTATGGTTCGGCGCGCTTTGCTTGCTCACCATGAATCTGCGGGGAAAGATATTTTGCACTTGGAATGAAGGAACACCACGGACGTGAGTCCGTGGAGATTCATTTGACCGGTAAACTCAAGGAGGGGGAATGAAAAAGCTCATCGCACTATTAGTCGTTAGCTCTCTGGTTCTTTCGGGCGCGTCTTTGGCCTATGCGGGGGATCCCGTACAGAAACTGGGTAGAGGCATTTCCAATGTCGCTTTTTCCGCGTTTGAGATCCCTAAAGGGATGGGGGATGCGACCGAAGAGAAGGGTCTCTTGGCCGGCGCCACCTGGGGCCTATTGAAGGGGACGGTAGACTTCGTGAAAAGAGCTGTTGTGGGAGTATTCGAGATCGGGACGTTCCCCTTGCCGGTACCCAAGAATTACGATCCGATACTAAAAGACCCGGAATATTTCCTCCAGGACAGAAAGCCCATAAGCAAGACTTAAATTAAGATAAGGCACACTGCCGAAAGCCTGCGTTGCGCCTTATTAAGTTAACAATAATATTGACGCCTTCCTGGGATGATGTTAATATACCCTCAATCCGTCTTGGAAACACTTACAAAAGTCGGTTTATATTTAATCTGGCCGGGGCGTAGCGCAGCTTGGCTAGCGCGCCACGTTCGGGACGTGGAGGTCCTGGGTTCGAATCCCAGCGCCCCGACCATATAATATAAAAAATGTTTTTAAAGACCCTCTTTCCTGCCATGAGTCAAAACGAGAGAATCCATGTACTTTATAGGGGGGAAGTCCAAGGCGTGGGTTTCAGGTTCGCCGCTGTGAGGCTGGCTTCTAAGTTTGATGTAAACGGGTTCGTTAAGAACCTCTCCGACGGGAGCGTTGAACTTGTCGCCGAAGGTGATAAGTGGCGTTTGGAGGCGCTTGTTGAGGGACTGCGCGAAGAGATGTGCGCCTGTATACATGATCTAGAGGTCAAGTGGCAGGAAGCGACCGGAGAGTTTAGCCAGTTCCAGATAAGGTTCCATTAGCCGGATGAAATATATCGTCATCTCTGATATTCATGGCAATCTTGAGGCCCTTGAGGCTGTGATCGGTTCCTTCCCCAGGGGGAAGGCCAGCTCTATAATATGCGCGGGAGACGTCGTGGGTTACGGCGCAAGCCCGGACGAGTGTATAGATAAGATCGTCTCGCTCGGGTGTAAAAACATCCTGGGTAACCATGACGCGGCTGTCATAGACAGAGCGGATATAGCCAATTTTAACGAGGCGGCACGAGAGGCCGTCCTCTGGGCGAAAGAGCACCTCTCCGCCTCGGGGAGGAGTTACCTTAAGACGCTCGATCTTGTACTTGAAGAGGAACTTTTTACGGTAGCGCACGGCACGCTCCACTTGCCGGAAGAGTTTATTTATATGATGAGCGGTATCGATGCGATGCGTACCTTTGAGGTTCTTAAGACGAAGATATGCTTTGTGGGGCACTCGCACGTGCCCGGGGTCTTTGTTCTTAAAGGGACGAAGCTCACCGAGCTTTATAAAAGAAAGTTCGTTCTTGAGGAAGGCGCCCGGTACATAATAAACGCAGGCAGTGTCGGCCAGAGCCGTGACGGCGACAGGCGCGCTTCTTACTGCATATATGATCCCGCTAGAAGCGAAGTGGAGTTTAGAAGAATAGAATATGATGTTGAAAAAGCAAGAGAGCGTATCATAAACGCGGGGCTCCCGAAAGTTCTGGGAGACAGACTGCTCCAAGGAAGATAATGGAAAGAGAGGTATATGAAAAGGTTTTTCACACTTAGAATTGCCGGTTTTCTGGTAGGCGTTTTTGTATTTACAGCAGCACTTTCCGGATGTTCCCAGCTAAGGGATAAATTCGTCAGAAAAGACAAGGAAGAGACGACGATGCAGCGTTATTACACGGTAAGGGAGTATGACGTCCATCCCTCGCTCGATCTCTACACGAAGAGGTATATATTCTGGAAGAGCTGGCAGAGGGAACTTTTAAACGTGCTTTCAGACTCCAATCACAAGAAAAAGGTAGTGGCCGCCGAACAGATAGTCTCTAACCTCATGGATATGCAGAACATGCTTGTCGATGAAAAGTACGAACAGCTTAAAGTGCTGACTGACGAGATGATGGGGATCGAGAAGACTCTCAAGGAAGAAAAAGTCACCCCGGCTAACGAGGTTTTTATAAGGAGAAGCATTGAAAGAGTCGGCAAAAAGATAAAGGACAACTTTTCATATAATGACATGCGGGGGTATATAAGAAGTGATTTCAGGGAAGGTTGAAGCGCCTGTTCTTAAGAAGTTTGTCGTGGGCGCGCTTGCGACGAACTGTTATCTCTTGTGGGAAAAAGATTCGCATAAAGGGATCTTGATAGACCCCGGCGCGTATGAAAAAGAGATCACAAGCTACATCAAAAATAACGGCATCGAGGTGCTTTATATCCTGAACACGCATGGCCATGCCGATCACATATCGGCTGACGCGGCTTTCGGCTATCCGGTACTTATTCACAAGCTCGATGAGGCATGCCTGAAGGATCCTCTCAGGAACCTTTCTTTTATGCACGGAGAGACTACTGCTCCGCCGGAGACGGCGAGACTTTTATCCGATGGCGATATAATCGAGGTGGGGAGCACTCGCCTCGAAGTCATCCATACGCCCGGGCACACCCCGGGAGGCATCTCCGCCAGATGCGGCGAGTTGCTTTTTACCGGTGACACGCTTTTCTTCGAAGGCGTGGGGAGGACGGATCTAGCCGGCGGCTCTTACCATGCTCTGGAAAAATCCATAAAAGAGAAGCTCTTTATGCTTCCCGATTCGGTGAAAGTCTTCCCCGGCCACGGACCCCAGACGACGATAGGCTACGAGAAAAGACACAATCCTTTGCATCTTTAGAAATATGAAAGATCACATAGATAACTTTATATATTTTCTGGAAGTCGAACGCGGGGTGAGCCGCAACACGATGCTTTCCTACAAGCGGGACATGAGGAAGTTTGCCGAGTATCTCAAAAAAATAGGCAAGGACTTCTCCCGCGTGCGGAGGGAAGACATAGTGGATTTCCTGATGCTGCTTAAGGACCAGGGGCTTTCCGCCTCGAGTATCGGCCGCAATCTTGCGGCGATGAAGACGTTCTGGAAGTTCCTGGTGGCCGAGAGAATCGTCTCGGAGAATGTCGCAGGCGCCGTTGATACTCCCAAAGTGTGGAAGACTATACCGGATGTTCTTACCAAAGACGAGGTAGAGAGGCTGCTTGAGGCGCCGAATAAAAGAGGATGGGTGGGCCTGAGGGATAGAGCCATACTCGAGCTTATGTATGCCGCGGGCCTCAGGGTCTCGGAGGTCACAGACTTAAAAAAACCAAGCGTCAACCTGGAAGCGAACTTTGTAAAGTGCAGGGGTAAGGGCGGTAAGGAGCGGATCATACCCATAGGAAGGGCCGCAGAGAAAGCTATTTCCAAATACCTGGAGGACGCAAGACCCCGGCTTTTTAAAAGAAGCGGGGATGACCATCTTTTTCTGTCGAAGCTGGGCAGGAAGATCTCCCGCCAGAGTCTCTGGAAGATGATAACGAAATATGCGAAGAAGAGCGGCATAAAAAAACGCATCACCCCGCATACCTTAAGGCACTCTTTTGCCACGCATCTGTTGGAAGGGGGCGCGGAACTCATAGGCGTGCAGGAAATGCTGGGCCATGCCGATATCTCTACTACTCAGGTTTATACGCATGTTAACAAAGAGAAACTGAAGAAGATCCACGAAGAGTTTCATCCAAGGGCCTAATATGGACCTGATAACGACACATATCAATGCCGATTTTGACGCTTTAAGTTCGCTCGTCGCCGCCGGCAAACTTTATCCTAAGGCACGGCTTCTCCTGCCCGGTTCCCAGGAGAAAGCCGTGCGCAGTTTCCTGGCGCTGATAAAAGACAAGATAAAGATAGAGTCCGAGAAGACCTGCCGCATGGACGATGTTACGAGGCTCATAATCGTGGACAACCGCCATAAGTCCCGCATAGGCGAGGCAGCCGCGCTTCTTGATAAAAAGAACCTCTCCGTTCATATCTACGACCATCACCCGAGGAGCCGTTTCGATATAAAGGCCGATAAAGATGTCTTTAAGGAAGTGGGAGCCACCGTCTCAATCATCCTTGAGGAATTGAAGAAGAAAGGCAGGCTTAAGTTCACGCCGCTTGAGGCGACTCTCATGCTTCTGGGGATATACGAGGAGACCGGTTCCCTGTCGTATTCGGCTACCACCAAACTTGACGTGGATATGGTGGGCCGCCTTCTCGAGACGGGAGCGAACTTAAACGCTGTTTCGTCTTACCTTAACAGGGAACTTGCCGGGGGTGAGCTTTCCGCGCTTGTGGCGCTTCTCGAATCGACTCAGGCGGTAGACGTTAACGGTATTTCCGTGGCGTTTGCCGAGATCGATGCCCAGCACTTTGACGGCGAGATGGGTGCGGTCGTGCACAAGCTCCAGGACGTCGAGAATTTCCCGGTACTTTTTGCGATATTCAAAACCGGCACCAAGATAAGGATACTTGCAAGGAGCCGTCTTGATTTTATAGACGTCAATAAGCTCTTGGTGCATTTCCATGGGGGAGGGCATTCTCAGGCGGCAAGCGCCAGGGTTGACGGCAAGTCTATCAAACAGGTCAAATCGCAGATCATCCGGCTTATCAGGCGGGCCACCAAACCGGAAGTATACGCCAGAGACATCATGAGTTTCCCCGTTGTGACCGTCTCGGAGGACGAAAAGGTAAGCGAGGTGTTCAAGAAGCTCGAGAGGCTTGGCTACAAGGGCGCGCCGATAGTCAACGAAAAATCGGAACTGGTGGGTATGACCACGCTGGGAAACCTCAAAAAAGCGCTTAAGCACGATATGGGCCACGCCCGGGTTAAAGGGTATATGACGACCCCGCTCATCTCTGTGTCCCCGGAAGAGCCCCTCTACAGGATAAGAGAGATCATGATGAAAAAGGATAAGGGCCGCATACCCGTCATAAAAGACAATAAACTCGTCGGTATAGTCACGAGGACGGACGTTTTAAAGAAAGTGCACGGCTCTTTCTTCGCGCAGAAGTCTGAGGCGCGCCCCCAGCTCGCGAACTTATCCGGCAAGATGACGAAAGCTTTGCCTGGAAGGCTTATGCAGCTAGTCAGATTAATCGGAAAAGAAGCGGACGCACTCGGGATAAACGTCTTTCTTGTGGGAGGGTTTGTGAGGGATCTGGTGATGGGCGAGAAGAATTTCGATCTTGATATCGTTGTGGAAGGGGACGCTATGCACTTCGGTAAGATCCTGGCGGATAAGATGAAGGGGTCACTCGTCATCCACAAAAAGTTCGGCACCTCAACCGTAGTCAAAGAGTGGCCCGGTTGGCTGGGGCCTCCCCTTCACTCGGACAACAAGTTCAAGATAGACGTAGCGACCGCCAGGGAAGAGGTATATGAAAAACCCGCGGCGCTTCCCACAGTCAAATTCAGCTCTTTGAGGGAAGACCTTTACAGGAGGGACTTTACCATAAATGCCATGGCGGTGAGCATAAACCGGAAGAACTTCGGCCTGTTTATAGACTTTTTCGGGGGGCTTGAGGACCTGGAAAGAGGCGTCATAAGGATACTGCATGACAAAAGTTTTATAGACGACCCCACGCGTATTTTCAGGGCCGTCAGGTTCGAGCAGAGGTTCGGTTTCACGATCGATAAACATACGGAGTACCTCATCACGCACGCGGTAAAACGCGAGATGTTCCAGAGGACGGAGAACCAGAGGATACGTGACGAGCTGATTCTTATACTGCAGGAGAAGCATCCGGAGAAAGCGATTTTTCGGATGAGAGAGCTTCATGAGCTTCGGTTTATACATCCGCATCTTGTCCTCGGCCAGTCGATAAAGAAGACGCTGGACGAACTGAGAAAGTGCATCAAGTGGTATGAGGCTAAAGCTGTCGGTAAGAGAAAACTCGACACGTGGCTGATGAATTTCATGCTTTTAGTCGATAAGCTGACGATGGTGGAAGTGGAGGAAGTCCTGGAAAAATTTGTTTTTACCAGAAGCACTAATATACGCGTGAGAGCCTACAAAGAGCGCGCTGATAAGACCATACGCCGGCTTTCTTCGAAGGAGAGGATGCCTGCGAGTCTCATCTACAGCGTACTCGAGCCGCTTTCACATGAAGCCACGCTTTGCGTCATGGCAAGGACCAGATCCGCCGCTGCGCGCAGACGTCTCAGGAAGTTCCTTTCTGAGTATAACGGCATGAAACTCAAGATAAAAGGGCACGATATTAAGAAAGAAGGGGTCCCTCCCGGCCCCAGATATACGGAAGTCTTCCGCAAGGTCCTTTTCAGGAAACTTGACGGGGGTCTAGCCACCAAGAAAGATGAGATGAAGTACCTGAGAAGCCTCATCAAGAAAAAGAAATAACTGTAGCTGGAGAGGGTTCGTATGAATATAGGCGCGATGAGGATAGAGATGCATATCGCGGAAAGCGCCTCCCTTAAGGATAAACGCAGGGTCTTGAGCCGCCTTAAAGACCGCATAAAAAACAGGTTCAACGTCTCCATCGCCGAGATAGAAGAGATGGACAAGTGGCAGACGGCAGTCCTGGGTATAGCAGCTGTATCAAACGACAAGAGACACCTTTCAAAATGTTTGGACGGCATAATAAGTTTCATAGAGGACGAGAAAAAAGTGATGGTAGTGGATTACTCGGTAGAGATGCTTTAGGCGCATAGGAAAGAGGAGCGGCCATAAGATGATAGACAGGATGGCTAGGGTAGAAGCGATGATAAAAAGGGAGATATCCTCCATACTGCAGGAAGAGGTCAACGATCCCAGGGCCAGAGATGTCAGCATCACAAAGGTCGAAGTGACCCGGGATCTCAAACTGGCCAAAGTGTTTTATATCCCTTCCTGCGGGGATAATAAGAAAGAAGATGTCGCCAGGGGTTTGAAGCGTTCGGCGAGTTTCATAAGGCACGAACTTGCCGAAAGGATCTCTTTGAAGTTTATCCCCAGGATATCGTTCAGGGAAGACGTGGCCGAAGAGAAGAAGGAAAAGATAGACAGTATCTTTGACAGGATCAGAAAAGAACATACCGCTGAAGAATAGAATTCAGGGACTAAGCCTCCGGACATTGCTCTAAAGAAAATTATTTTTAAGACCAAGACACAATATATTTAGGAGAATCATGGAAAAAAGAGGAAAACTTTTTTATCTGGCCGCATGTTTGATGTTTCTGCTTTTTGCCCTTCCTTTTGTCGAGGGAAGGATACTGGCCGGCAAACTAATGACGCTTTTTTTCACTTTTGTTCTGATCAGCGGAGTGTATGCGGTAAGCGGCACCCGGCGCATTAACATTATCATCTCCATGTCGCTGGGATTGCCGTCCGTCATGCTGATATGGCTGGATCAGCTTTCACCGCATCCCGCGATAGATGTCATCACTTTGTCTCTTGTTATGCTGTTCTGTCTTTTTACGGTGTTCTGTATGCTGAGGTATCTGATGCGCGCCAAAAAAGTCTCGGCGGACGTCCTTAGCGGGGCAGTCAGCACGTATCTGCTTTTTGGGATCAGCTGGGCCATGATCTACGCGCTGATCGAACTCAGCGCCCCCGACTCTTTTAGCGTCGGCAGCGTCTTTGGCTCTCACGCCCTTGAGAAATGGGCTACTTTTAACTATTATAGTTTCATGACACTGACTACGGTAGGATACGGCGATATAATACCGGTAACTACCGCGGCTCAATCCTTTGCTGTGCTTGAGGCCGTAACAGGTGTTTTGTTTGTGGCTTTACTGGTATCCAGACTTGTCAGCATGTATGTGTACCAGTTCTCGAGAGAGGAAAAAGAAAGTGCGGGTGATAACGCTTAAGAAAGGATGAATGATGGACGAGAAGAGTTTAAACAGGGTCCTGGAAGTCTTTAAAGAGAAAGACAACTTTCTCATAACCGCCCACATCAACCCGGAAGGCGATTCAGTAGGCAGCCAGCTGGCTATTCATGCCCTCCTTAAAAAACTTGGGAAGCGTTCCGCTGTGGTGAACCATGATGAAGTGCCCGAGAACCTTCTTTTTCTGCCCGGCTCCCGGTCGATCTTGCGTGAAGTGCCCCGGGATTTCAAGGCGGAGGTGCTTGTCGTTGTGGACTGTCCCGTCAAGGAACGCACGGGAAGGGTGCACGGCTTGGTCGAGGGGGAACCCTTCGTCGTGAATATCGACCACCACGTAAGCAACGAATTTTTCGGGGATGTCAACTGGGTCGAGCCGGAGGCAAGTTCCGTGGGAGAGATGATATTCAGCCTCATAAAAAATCTCGGTATCACCGTTGATAAAGACCTGGCAACGGTCATCTACGCGGCGATCGTCACCGACACGGGCATGTTCAATTATGATAATACCTCTTCCAATACGCATAAAGTGGCCGGTGAGCTTATCGCCAGCGGCGTTAACCCGAAAACAATGCACAAAGAGATCTTTGAAAGTAAATCTACCGCTGAGGTCAGGCTTTTGGGCAGGGCTTTAACCACACTCGAGGTCGAGCATGGGGGGCGCCTGGCGCAGATGACCCTTACCAGAGACATGTACCGCCAGGAGGGAGTGGATATCATCTCCACGGACGAATTTATTAATTTCCCGCGTTCCATAAGAGGCGTTGAAGTGGCTGTTTTTTTCAAGGAGGGCGGCGACAGTAGCGTAAATGTAAGTTTTCGTTCCTCGGGCAGAGTCGACGTAAACGTCTTAGCGTCACATTTCGGAGGAGGGGGGCATGCGCAGGCTTCCGGGTGCCTGATTGAATGCACTCTAAGCGAGGCGAAAGAAAAAGTCCTTTCCGAGGTGAGGAAGAGCCTGGATAGAGAGGGGAAAAACTGAAGCAGATGACTCAGGATCCTTTCGGGATACTGGTGGTAGACAAGGAAAAAGGCATGACCAGTCACGACGTCGTGGAACTGGTAAGGAGGAGGTTCGGCATAAAAAAGGTGGGGCATGCCGGCACTCTTGACCCTAACGCGACAGGCGTCCTTGTGCTTCTCTTGGGCAGGGCCACGAAACTCTCCGCTAAATTTTCGGCTGAAGAGAAAGAATACCGCGCTTCCATGAAACTAGGCGAGAAGACCGACAGCGGGGACTGCGAGGGTTCTATAATTTCTACCAGGGGAGTCACTTCCACGCAAGAGGAGATAAAAGAGGTTTTCCGCCGGTTCCTCGGCGAGACGGAGCAGACCCCTCCCATGGTCTCGGCCAAACGCGTAGGAGGCAGACGCTTGTATAAACTTGCCCGCAAGGGCATAGAAGTCGAAAGAAAACCGCAGAAAATCGTCATAAAGAAACTTGAAGTTGAGAGCGTGGATTTGCCCCTTGTCAGGTTTCAGGTGGTATGCAGCAAGGGGACTTACATAAGGCAGCTCGCCGAGGATATAGGCAAGAGCCTGGGCTGCGGCGCGCATCTGGTGGAACTTGAGCGCGTAAGGTCCGGGGACTTTTCTTCCTGCGGGGCGCTTTCGGTGTCGCGGTTAAAAGAAATGGACAAAGAAACTTTCAATGAAAGTATTATACGGATATAGAGACATAAAAGAGAAGCTCAAGGACCCGATAGTCGCTATCGGCATATTTGACGGTATACATATCGGGCATAAACGCATTATCAGGAAAATTCTCGCCTTCCGGGATTATGAACGGGATAGGGTCATTATGACTTTCGATCCGCATCCCCAGACGGTACTTGCGCCCGCGAAAAAACCTCCGCGCATCATGTCGCTTGAGCACCGTCTCTTTATTTTCGAGAAGATGGGCGTGGACGCCGCAGTCGTGATAAGTTTCACCGATTTTATCGCAGGTATGACTCCGGAAGAGTTTACCAGGCGCGTCCTAAGCGGCATAGGCACGCGTCTGGTCTATGTCGGGAGTAACTTTCATTTCGGAAGAGCAAGAAGCGGGAACGTCGGCTCTTTAAAGACGATCGGCAAAGCTTTCGGTATAGACGTAAGGGCGGTCCAGCCGGTTAAAAAGGGAAGAAGGATCGTAAGCAGCACCTGGCTTAGAGAGCTTATCAAGCGCGGCGATATCGGGAAAGCCGAGAAACTTCTCAGGCGGCCCGTATCTGTCCTGGGCACGGTGGTAAGCGGGGAGAGAAGGGGAGGAGCTCTTGGAGCCCCCACGGCTAATATAGATCCTCACCAGGAGGTGATACCTCCCCCCGGGGTGTATGCGGTGAAAGTCGATCTTGACGGCACTCTTCTTGACGGAGTGCTGAATATCGGGTTTAAACCTACGTTTTTCGGCTCAAGGTTAAAAAAGAGAAAGGAACCCCACATCGAAGTGCACCTTATTGATTTTAAAGGGGAGCTTTACGGACGTGTTATGGAGATATTCTTTTTGAAGAGGCTCCGACGCGAGAAGAAGTTTAGAAGTGAAGAAGCTCTTAAAAAAGGAATCGCAGAAGATATAAAAAAGGCAAAAACTATACTTGAAAGCAAAAAAGTGCTTCTAAAGATAAAAAGGTATAAGTATATATAACAGATAGCCTTAACCCGCGCCTTTTGGCCGCCTGCATGGAATTTACCCGTTTACGCCGCTATTCATTATTAATACTATTTACAAAAGTTATTTTATGTGCTAAATTAGCAAACGTTACCGTATATAAAATGTGAAGTAACGGCCTTGATGGGAGGTGAGTGATATGGCTATAGTGAAAGAGAAAAAACAGGAAATCATAGGTACTTTCAAGCAGCACGATTCAGATACCGGGTCTGCGGAGGTCCAGATAGCGCTTCTTAGCGAGCGGATCAACAGTCTCATGGAGCACTTTAAGAAGCACAAGAAGGATCATCATTCCCGAAGGGGGCTTCTTATGCTGGTCAACAAGAGAAGAAAGCTTCTCAGTTATCTGAGATCGTCAAACAATGATAAATACCAGGGTCTTATCAAAAAGCTTGGACTGAGGAAGTAATGGCGCTTCTATCAATATTTTTTAAAAAGCTATCCTGGAGCAAATAATAGAATTGAGGAGAAATGGAAGAAGTAAGAACTAGACTTGGTAGGGAAGAACTTGTAATAAGTACAGGGAAACTTGCGAAACAGGCAGGAGGGTCTGTCACCGTGCAGTACGGTGAGACCATGGTGCTTGTTACTTGTTGCTGTGCGAAGAACGCTAATGAAGAAGGGGGATTTTTCCCTCTTACGGTTGAGTATCAGGAAAAGACTTATGCGGCCGGCAGGATACCCGGAGGGTTTTTCAAGAGAGAAGGCAGACCTTCCCAGAAAGCGATACTGAGCTGCAGGATGATCGATCGACCCATAAGGCCTCTTTTCCCGGAAGGCATGCTCAACGAAGTGCAGGTGGTCGCAACGGTCCTTTCTTCCGACGGGAAGAACGACTCTGACGTGTTGGGATTAATAGGCGCTTCCGCGGCTCTTACTATTTCCGAGATTCCTTTCCACGGCCCCGTAGGCGGGGTGAGAGTGGGGCTTATCAATGATGAGTTTATTTTAAACCCCACGTTCGAAGAGCTTGAGGACAGCAAACTCGATCTGGTCGTGGTCGGCAACGAAGAAAGCGTGATAATGCTTGAAGTGGGAGCGGACCGGATTCAAGAAGAGAAGATGATAGAAGCCATAAAGTTCGGGCATGAAAGCTTGAAACCCTTATTGGGTCTGCAGAAGGAGCTTCAGAAAAAAGCGGGTAAATCCAAAAGAGACGATATCACTATAGCCAAGATAGAGGAAGATGTATACCAGAGGATCAAGAGGGAATTTTCCGGAAAGATAAAAGAGATCCTGCAGGTTTCGGAGAAGCAGCAGCGGATAGAGCATTTTGACGCGCTTAAAAAAGAGCTGATAGAAAAAGAAGACCCCACGGGAGAGAAGGGCATAGAAAAAGAGATCAGCCCCATCCTGGAAAAAATAGAAAAAGAGATAGTACGCGGTATCATCCTCAAGGAGAAAAGACGCATCGACGGAAGAGCCTTTGATCAGATACGCCCGCTCACCTCGGAGATAAACATCCTTCCGCGCACGCATGGTTCGGGCCTCTTCACGCGCGGTGAGACGCAGGCGCTCGTCGTTGTTACTTTAGGGACGGAAGCGGACGAGCAGAGGATAGATGCGCTTGCGGGAGAAAGCCTTAAGTCTTTCATGCTTCATTATAACTTTCCGTCTTTCAGCGTCGGCGAGACCCGCCCCATGAGAGGTCCGGGAAGACGTGAGATAGGGCACGGCGCTTTGGCGGAGAAAGCCGTCACGCCGGTTCTTCCGAAAAAGGAAAAGTTCCCGTATGTTATACGCCTGGTGTCGGAGATACTTGAGTCTAACGGCTCCAGTTCCATGGCCACGGTATGCGCAAGTTCCCTTGCGCTTATGGCAGGGGGCGTGCCTGTAAGCGATGCGGTCGGCGGTGTCGCGATGGGCCTGGTGAAGGATAACGGGGATTATGCGATACTTACCGATATCGCCGGGGCAGAGGATCACCTGGGGGATATGGATTTCAAGGTCGCAGGGACAAAAGAGGGCATAACTGCCGTCCAGATGGATCTAAAAGTAAAAGGTGTCGGCTACGATATCCTGAAAGAGGCTTTCGCCCAGGCCAAGCGGGCGCGTCTTGAAGTCATCAGGAACATGGACGGGGCCATTTCCGAACCGAACAAGGAAGTCTCGCCGGAAGCTCCCAGGATAGTCACTCTTAAGATAAAACCGGAGAAGATAAAGGACGTGATCGGTTCCGGCGGTAAAGTCATCCGCGGGATAATAGCCGAGACCGGCGCGGATATAAACATAAACGATGACGGCACCTGTCAGGTGGCTTCTTCCAAGAAGGAATCGCTGGATAGAGCCGTTGAGATAATAAAAGGCATTATAGAAGAGCCGGAAGTCGGCAAAGTCTATACCGCGAAAGTAGTCAAACTGATGGATTTCGGAGCTTTCTGCGAGTACCTGCCGGGCCGTGACGGGCTTGTACACGTCTCTGAGATCTCTAAAGGGTATGTGAAAGATCCGGCGGACGTGGTCTCTGAAGGCGACATTGTGAAGGTAAAAGTCATCGGCATTGACGACAAGGGCCGCGTTAAACTCAGCATAAAACAAGTTGAAAACGATAAAAGTTAAAATAAAACGAAAAGAAAGCGCCAGGGACCTGCCTATCCCGGGTTATGCTACCACGGGTTCCAGCGGCGTGGATCTTTGCGCCGATGTGGACGGGAAAGTGGTCATATCGCCCGGTGAGATAAAACTCATATCCTGCGGCATATATATAGCTATTCCCGAAGGGTATGAAGCTGAGGTGCGCCCCAGGAGCGGGCTGGCCTTAAAGCACGGCATAACGCTGGTTAATACTCCCGGGACTATTGACAGCGACTACCGGGGGCTTGTGAACCTGATCGTGATAAACCTGGGCAAACAGGATTTTGTGGTAGAGCGGGGGCACCGGCTCGCGCAGATGGTCATACGCGAGGTTACCCGCGCGGATTTCGAGGAGACGGAAGAGCTTGACGCGACTCTCCGGGCGCACGGCGGGTTCGGTCACACTGGTATATAAAAAATGACAATAACGGAAGCTTTGGTATCGGGAGCTGTGCAGGGGTTTACGGAGTTTTTGCCGGTCTCAAGCTCCGGGCATCTGGTTCTTATGCGCAGTCTCCTCGGTCTTCCAGAGACGGGCGTTCTTTTTGATATATGGCTCCACGTGGCGACGCTGGCAGCGGTCGTGTTTTACTTTGCAAAGGATATAGCCGCCTTAGTGCGTGAGAAAAACACAAAGTGGCTCTTTTGCATAATCATCGCGACTATACCGGCGGTAGTTGCGGCTCTGTTTTTCTCAGAAGAGATACTCAAGGTGCGCTCAAGCGTCCGGGCCGTGGCGTTCATGCTTTTGGTGACGGCGTTTATGCTTTTTGCCGGACAGGTTGTTCTTTGGATGAGGAAGCGCGGAGGATCAAGCCCCGCTTTTACAAGTTCCTTTATCGTGGGGATCGCTCAGGCGTTTGCGCTTATCCCGGGCATCTCGCGCAGCGGCGCGACGATATCCGCGGGCCTTGCAAGCGGGATGGATGCTAAAACAGCTTTTAACTTTTCTTTTTTGATGGCGATCCCCGCGATCATAGGCGCGACTGTCTACGAGACCCTGAAACTGGGCTCGGAAAGCGCTCTAGCGGGAAACTTTGCGGCGTACGCCAGCGGCATGCTGTGCGCTTTTGCGGCGGGACTGGTAAGTTTAAGGTTTTTGTGGCGGGTCATGAGCGGCAAGAAGCTCTTTGTTTTCGGCATATATTGTTTTCTGGTAGGCACAGGCGTGATCCTCTTGGGAAAATAGAAAAAGGCGTTTTTATGGACCAGACAAGAAAAAACGAGATAATAGCTGTTTTACTGTTTGCGGTGAGTTTGTTTCTCTTCCTGAGCATATTCACTTTCAGCGAACAGGATCTCCCGTTTTACACGGGTATGCCTAATATCTCGCCCCAGAACGCGACCGGAGTCGTGGGTTCCTACGTGGGAGGCGTTTTGCTTTTCTTCATGGGGGGCGCCGCGTATGTCATACCCGCTCTTGTGCTTGTATGGGGCATCTCGCGCCTTTTGCAGGTTGAAGCAAGGAAGATCTCTTTCAAGTTTTTCGGAACTATCGTCCTGGCTACGGCGGTAAGCGCCTCGCTAAGCATGATGGCTGAGGCGAGCCGGACGATGGCGTTTGCCAGCGGGGGGCTTGTCGGTAGCGCTGTCTCCAGTTTCCTGCTTGAGTATCTCGGCAGGGTGGGCGCGACAGTCTTTATCATCGCGATGATCATCCTCTCGGTTTTGATAGCCACGGAGTTTTTGATCCTGCCTATTCTGGTCGCTGCAGTTAACTTTATCAAAGAGGCGCCGCAGAAGGTAAGATCCTGGGCGCCTGAAAGGAAGGAAAGATCCGCTTCGCTCCTTGCCAAAGAGAAGCCTACAAGGAGATCCGCCCGTGAAGAGATATCCAAAAAGCTTGCAGCGATGAGAAAACAGGTGGAAGAGGTGCGCAGGACCTCCCTGGCGCGCAAGGCTTCCCTCGAGGCAAAAGCGAAGAAGACAGTTTCATCACCTCTGGCGGGGGAACCTGAGATTGTCACGCCGCCCAAGGTTGAAAAGGCCGCCCGCAAGCCCGTACGCGTCTCCAGCGCCTCTAGTCAGGCGAGCGGCGGGAAAGTCGACTATAAGTTACCGCAGCTTAGTCTCCTGAAAGCCGCTTCCAAAGCCAACGTGAAGGAGCGCGAGGAGAACCTTAAGAACAAAGCCGCTACACTGGAGAGGACTCTTCTTGAGTTCGGCGTAGAGGCCAAAGTCGTTAAGATCAATAGAGGCCCCGTAATAACCATGTACGAACTGGAACCTGCCGTGGGAACGAAAGTCAACAGGATAACTTCCTTGAGCGATAATATATCCCTGGCGATGAAGTCTTCGAATATAAGAATAGTCGCGCCTCTTCCGGGCAAGGGTACCATCGGTATCGAGGTGCCCAACGACAAGAGCGAACTTGTGCTCCTCAGGGACATACTTGAGACGAGAGAGTATATCGAGGATGATGAGCCTCTTAAACTCGCCCTCGGTAAGGATATTTCCGGAAGGCCCATAATCACGGATCTGGGTAAGATGCCGCATCTCCTCATCGCCGGTGCCACGGGTAGCGGCAAGACCGTCTGCATAAACTGTATTATCAGCAGTCTTCTCTTTAATTCCACGCCGGAAGAGCTTAAGTTTCTTATGATAGATCCCAAACGGGTGGAACTTATGATGTTCGAAGGCATACCGCACCTGGTCTCGCCGATAGTGACGAGTTCCAAAAAAGCGGCAGCCGCTTTAAACTGGGTGGTAAGCGAGATGGAAAGGCGTTACGAGGTCTTCGCCGGAAAAGGCGTAAGGAACATAACCGCCTACAAAGAAAGAAAAGCGCAAGACGATGAACCCCTTCCGTACATCATAGTCATCGTGGATGAGCTGGCGGACCTCATGATAGTAGCCCAGCAGGATGTGGAGACCGCGATAACACGTATCGCTCAGCTCGCACGCGCCGCCGGGATACACATGATACTTGCGACCCAGAGGCCCTCGGTAAACGTGGTCACCGGGGTCGTCAAAGCCAATTTCCCGGCAAGGATCTCTTTTAAAGTCGCTTCTAAAGTCGACTCAAGGACGGTTTTGGACGCAAACGGCGCGGAAAAACTTCTCGGTAGAGGCGATATGCTTCTGATGGAGCCGGGTGAGTCTTCTCTTATACGCGGGCAGTGCAGCCTGGTGGAAGACTCGGAGATCAAGAGCGTCGTAAAAGCCGTTAAGAGCCAGGCCGCCCCGCAGTATATCGAAGATGCCATCGAGAGACAGGAGAGGAAGACGGTCGGGGTAGAGCAGGAGAAAGACGATCTTTATAAAGAGGCGGTGAAGATAGTCATCGGGACTCGGCAGGCGTCGGTTTCGATGATACAGAGAAAACTGCGTGTGGGATATACCAGAGCCGCCAGGATGATAGATATAATGGAAGAAGAAGGCATTGTCGGTGCGTATAACGGATCAAAACCGAGGGAGATCCTGGTAGAGGATCTTCAGGAGATCGAAGAGTAAAAATCATGGTAACGACTAAAGAGATCGGTAAGATATTCGCTGAGGCGAGACAGAAACGCCAGATGAGTGTCCTGGACGTCACGAGGAAAAGCCGCATACACCCGGATGTGGTAAGAGACATCGAAAACGGGGTGTTCGACAGGCTGGGTAAGACCTACATGAAGAGCTTCCTTAGAAAATATTCCCAGTTCCTGGATCTTGACACCGAGAGCATAATAAAAAAGTATGAGTCGGTTTCCGGGGCCATCTCGGCTCGCGAGTTTAACCTCGGGGTAATGGAAGAGAAGGAAGGCGCAAGCGCCGGATCCAGCGACATATTCTCTTTTCTGAGGGATAAAAGACTGCAGACGGCGGTTATAGCCGTTCTTTCAGTCGTGCTTTTATCCCTGGTTTTTATCCTTATCGGTATGGTCCGCTCCAGGATCAGGAGCGCGCCGCCTAAGAAAACTCCGGTGCAAAGCGCGAGGGTCCAAGAGCCCAAAATCGAGAAAAAGGCTCTCCCCGTAAAAGTGGAAGCACCTGAAAAAGTCATAGCTTCCAGCGAGCCGGTTCAAAAGCCCGCCGCTGCTTCTACCGCTATGCTCAAGCCGGCGTCTTCCGTTGTCCTTACCATAAGAGCCCGGGATGAAGTGTGGCTCCAGGTGCAAAAAGGCAGCGAAGTGGTTTTCTCGGGGACCCTGAAAGCGGGAGATTCAAAGACCTGGAATTCAGACGGCGCTCTCACCGTATGGACAGGCAAGGCGGAGATGCTGGACTTTATCGTCAATACACGCAGGATAGGCATGATCGCCGCAGGCGTTGTAAAGAATATCACCGTTTCCTCCGAGGGGATCAAAATCGGCGATGTGTGGGTAGCTCGCCTTAGCTGATGCTTTAACCAAACGATGAAAAGAGTATTTCTATTGAGTCTGGGTTGCCCCCGCAACCTCCTTGACAGCGAAGTCCTTTTGGCTCTTCTTGAGGGAAAGGGTCTTGAGATCGCCGGGGAGCCGGAAGGCTCCGACATCGCGATAGTCAATACCTGCGGTTTTATACAGGACGCCAAGGAAGAGTCGATAGAACTGGTGCTTCAGCTGGCGGAACTTAAGAAAAGCGGAAAGATAAAAAAACTCGTAGTTACCGGATGCCTCCCACAGAGGTACCCGAAGGAGCTGGCAGATCAGATCAAAGAGATCGATGCCGTTTTCGGCACCAGTGACTTTATCAAGATACCCGGGGCGCTCGAGAAACTCTTTTCTGATAGATGCATCAAAGAAGTATCTTTAGAGCCGGATTTTCTGTATGACCACACGTATTCGAGAAAGATCCTTACCCCCGGGCACTTCGCCTACGTAAAGATCCAGGAAGGCTGTTCCAACAGGTGCTCTTACTGCGTCATTCCAAATCTTAAAGGGCCGCGGAGAAGCCGCAGTATTGAGTCAGTCCTGAAAGAGATAGAGACGCTTAAGGAAGAAAACGACATAAAGGAGCTTGTGCTTATCGGTCAGGACACCACTTCCTTCGGTATTGATAGAGGCGGCAAGTCTGAGCTTGCCCGGCTTCTCCGGGAGGTAAGCCCTTTAATGGAAGAGGGGTGGGTGAGACTTCTTTATACGCATCCCGCGCACTTCACTGATGAGCTTATAGAGACGATAACGGAGGTAGATAATATCTGTAAGTACGTGGACCTTCCCATACAGCATGCCTCTAGCAGAATACTAAAGGTGATGAACCGGCGCGTGAAGAAGGATGAGATGACTTCCCTTATCAAGAAACTTAGGGAAAGGATGGATGGTCTTACACTCAGGACCTCCGTCATAGTGGGCTTTCCCGGAGAAACTGATGAGGAGTTCAGGGAGCTTTTAGATTACCTGGAAGAGATCCGGTTCGACCGGCTGGGAGCGTTCATATATTCAAGAGAAGAAGGCACTCCCGCATTTGGTTTCGAGAATCAGATCCCCATAGAAGTCAAGGAACAAAGGTTTGACGAGGTGATGAGGCTCCAGCAGAGGATCTCTTCCGAGAACAATCTAAGGCTCCTGGAGAGTACAGTGAAAGTCCTCATCGATGAGGAAGACGCTTCCGGAAGCGATCAGTTTACGGGCAGAAGCCAGATGGATGCCCCCGAGGTAGACGGCTCCGTTTATCTAAAAGGAAGCGGAAAAGTCGGGCAGTTTTGCACCGCCCGCATAACCGGCAGCATGGAATACGACCTTGTAGGAGAGATCATATGAATTTGCCTAATAAGATCACTCTAGGGCGTATCGCTCTTACGTTTGTGTTCATGGTCTTTCTCTTCTCAAGCGGGGTGTTTGCCAAGGGCATGGCGCTGGTAGTGTTTCTTCTGGCTGCTTTCAGTGATTACCTGGACGGACACATCGCCAAGAAATACAATATCGTATCGGATTTCGGCAAGATAATGGATCCCGTTGCGGATAAGATACTTACGCTGGCCGCTTTCCTGGCGTTTGTCGAGATGAAGCTCATACCGGCGTGGATGGTCGTTATAATCATCATGAGGGAGCTTTTGATCACGGGCATCCGCATAAGGGCGCTTACGCATGATGAGGTCCTTGCCGCAGGCGTGGGCGGTAAGCACAAAACAGTTTCACAGTGTTTGTCGATACTGGTGATACTCGTCTTTATAATCATAAGGGAAGCAGGAGTAAAGACTTTCGGGTTCTGGAACGCTTCCTTTGAGTACTGGTACCGCCAGCTTATTTTTATAATGATGCTTATTACAGTCGCTTTGACGATTATAAGCGGTGTTTCATATCTTATAGGCAACAAAAACTATTTATTTAACAGTGAGGGCAAATGACTTTTAAGAGTGTGATGGAGAAAGCGAAGATTTACAGGCTTATCGCTACAGCAGGGGGGCTGGGGTATTTCCCGGTCGCTTCAGGCACGGTTGGCAGTTTAGCGGGGCTGGTTCTGGTGCTTTTTCTGCACAAATTCCTCTTCATGTATATAGTATTTTTTATTTTACTTTTTTTCTTCGGGGTAATAGCTTCAGGTGAAGTCTCTAAAGAAACCGGGGTTAAAGACCCTTATATAGTAGTCATAGACGAGTTTGCCTGTATTTTCTTGGCGTTTCTCTTGGTTCCTATAACCATACCTACCGTTATTACGGGGTTCATACTTTACCGCATCATCGATATCGTGAAAGTGTATCCCATGAAATCCGCCGAGGATCTCACGGGTGGGTGGGGGATCATGCTGGATGATTTCATAGGGGCGGTCTATACGAACCTGATCCTGCAAATATTGATTTTCTTTAACGTTTTCTAAATATATATTTCACCAAACGAGTATATACTCATAAGAATCAAATAAAAAATTTGACTTTTAAGTATTTACTCATTATACTATAAATACCGTATAAATGGTATCAATTCGTATCAAACGAGGATGATTTATCGAAATAGCACTAAAAAGTAACATTTTATAATAGATTCTTTTTGTGTGACTAATTATCAGGTAAATTATGATACTATACGTTATCGAGATCCTCAAATCTGCGCTAAATCATATCAAATCGAACCACTTTACATATAGAAAAATCAAAAAAGACGAAAATATACCAAGAAACACTAATTTATATTAGGAGAGTCATATGGTTAGTTCAGTAATGACATTAAAGGAATTGGCTGAATACCTGAAGATGAAGGATGTGACTATCTACAAGCATGCTCAGGAGGGTAAGATCCCGGGGTTTAAGGTCGGTTCCAAGTGGCGGTTCAAGAAAGAGACGATTGATCAGTGGATTAAAGCACAGGAAAAAAGCCACCAAAGATAATATGAAAAGAATTATGCGATTCAGCATATTTGTAAGAAAAAAGTGGGAAAACCTTTTATATTATAAAATTCTAAAACCGGTTATTTTTTTAAGTAAATTAGGTAGAACAAGTATTAGAGGGCATGCAGATTCAGGTCTTAATTTTGATCACATGTATAAAAACAAACCAAAAGGGGTTTCTAGCGTTGGGAAATTTGTGGATAAAATTTTATTAAATTTACCATCTGTTAAAGCAACGCGGAATAGAAAAGAAGTTATTGTTAAAGTTTTAGCTAATGAGATTGAAAATAATTTAATATTAAACAGAAAAACGCGAATCGTTGATATTGCTTCCGGACCTGCTAGGTATATTAATGAATTGCTTGATTTAGTTGATCAAAATAAAATTGAAGTTTTATGCTTAGATAAAGATAAAAGGGCATTGAATTATGGGAAAATATTAGCAGGCGATAAACCTATTAGATATGCGAAAGCAGATGCTATGAAATTAGATCTTTTAATACAGCTATCCAAGAATATCCATTGGGTTCCAAATATTGTTTTAGTTTCGGGGCTTTTTGAATACAAAAAAGATGCAGACGTTATTAGTATTATGAAGGAAGTATATGAAACAATTGAGAAGGACGGTCTTGCTATTTTTATAAGTCAAACAAATAACCCAACAAAAAAACTTATGAAAAAATTAGGCAAAACCTCAGAAAATAAAAGATGGATGTTAAGATATCGAAAGCCTGAGGTTTTAAGACATTGGATGTTAGATATTGGGTTTCGTGGGGTAATTATAAGTGTCGATAGATGGGATATGTATGAATTTTGTACAGGAAGAAAGCATTAATTTATGAACAAACTTCCAGATTTAGTTATTAAAGATATCATTATAAATCCCCCTATTATTCAGGGTGGAATGGGGGTAAGGATATCAAAATCAATCCTTGCAAGTGCTGTGTCAAATACTGGGGCATTAGGTGTGATTGCAAGTGTTGGACTAGGCGATGAAAAGGCATCAGAGGAGGATTATGTTAATAGTTCAAATGAAGCTTTACGGGAGGAAATTCATCAAGCGAAGGAAAACACACGAGGGTATATTGGTGTTAATATAATGTATGCGTTAACAAATTTTAATAACTTATTAGAAGTTTGTTGCAACGAAAAAGTAGATGTTGTTTTTATGGGAGCAGGTATACCTACAATGTTGCCAAGTATAGTGAAAAAATCAAATATAAAGCTTGTTCCAATTGTTTCTTCTCCAAGAGCAGCTGAAATTGTGTGTAAGATTTGGGGGAAAAGATATCAAAGATTACCGGATGCTATTGTTCTTGAAGGTGTTCGTGCCGGAGGGCATTTAGGTTTTTCAGTAGAAGAAATAAATCAGATGAAAGGTGATAACTTAGAAGAAATATTCATAGGAACAAGAGAAGTTATAGAGGGATTTGAAAGAAAATCGAATGTAAAAATACCACTTATTGTTGCAGGAGGTATTTTTGATGGGAAAGACATTGCGAAGTATCTAAAGCTTGGGGCTGCAGGTGTTAAAATGGCAACGCGATTTGTATGTACTTATGAGTGTGATGCCTCTCCGCGACTAAAGAAGGAATATTTGCAAGCGAAGAAAGACGATATTCAAATAATAAAAAGCCCAGTAGGGTTGCCTGGGCGTGTAATTATGAATGGCTTTGTAAGGAAAGTTATTAAAGGGGAGAGAATTGATTTCGAATGCCATTACAAGTGCTTGAAATCATGTGATGCTGAAAATGTTAATTATTGTATTGCCGATGCATTAACAAATGCTTCCAGGGGAAACTTGGATAAAGGTTTCGCAATGTGTGGAGCAAACGCATACAGAATCAAAAAAATTGTTAGTGTAAAAGAATTAATCGAAGAGTTAACTCGCGAGGCAATTGTTGATTTAAATGAAAACCAAAGGAATCATTTTATTCGGAGATAGTGTATTTTTTGGTTATGGTGCATCTGACAAAAATAAAGGATGCGGTCGGATTCTTAGGAATCTTTGCAGGAACGTTCAAATATTAATAAAAGCAAGAAACAATGATTCCACGAGAAGTGGATTAGATAGGATTAAAGGTGATGTTCTTACAAGAGAGAATTATTCTCATGTTTTTATACTTTTCGGAAATAATGATTGTAGATTGGTTGATAAATTAACACCGATTTGTACCATTGAAGAATTTAGAAACAATCTCATGAAAATAACACTTTTAATAAAAAATGTAGGGAAAAATCCTATTTTATGCAATTTACAGCCAATTAATGACTATCTTTGCTATCAAAGGCTATCTTATATGCGTGAATATCTTAATCCTAATATTACACCTGATGCTTGGCATAAAAAATATAGTGATGAAATAGTATTGTTAGCGGATAAGATTGAAGTTCCAATAGTTGACATTGAAAAAAAATTAAGATCTACCTCTGATGCTATATACAAGGATGGGTTACATCCAAACGATAAAGGACATATGGTAATTGCACGCTTGCTATTTGATGAAATTAAGAAGCAGGGATTGGCATGATAAACATGTATGTTTTATCCACGGGCGTAACATCCATGTTGAGCTTTCTTTTGGGGTTATTTGTTTTCTTTCATAATCGAAAGAGACAGCTCAACAGAAAGTGGTTTTTTTTAAGTTTAAGCATATCTTTTTGGTGTTTTGGATATTTTTTAACATTAACCGGATTTTTTAATCACAATTTATCGCTTCTATTTAGCAGGGCATCGCATGCTTGCGGAGCATTTATCCCAATTCTCTTTTTTGATTTTGTCGTAATACTATTAGAAAAAAGGAAATCATATCTAAAATTACTTCAATATGGATATGGCTGCTCTATTGTCATTTTTTTATTATGCTTAACTCCCTTTATTGTGCGTGATGTGATGCCTAAATTGGGAATCAAGTATTATCCAGAATGGGGGGTGTTATATCCCATATATGTGGCGCTGTATTTAATATTTGCATGTTATGGGAACTATATTCTTTTCAAAGCATTGATAAAGGCAAAAGGAGCAAGAAAAAATCAACTAAAATACTTTTTTGTAGGAACTGCGCTTGGTTTTGCAGGTGGAATTTCACTGTTTTTTTTGATTTTAAATATTCGGATTCCTCCTTTTGCTAGTGTATTTATAGGAATATATCCAATCGTGACTTCGTATGCAATAATTCGCCATCAACTTATGGAAATCGAAGTTATTATCAAAAAGACCCTTGTCTTTGCCGGTCTTTTTGTTGCTTCTTATGCAGTGTTTGCTAGTTTCGCGTATCTAGGGTCGATGTTGTTTGAAAATGTCGTGCGGAATCGTTGGATTGCATTAGTGCCATCTGTGTTTGTAATAGTTCTCATTCTTCGCCCCCTTGAAAATTTTTTACGAAATGCAACTGACAAATATTTGTTCCAGAAAAAGTATGATTACAGGCAGCTCTTAAGGACATTTTCTGATGAAGTGCTCACGGTTCTTGATCTTTCCATGCTGGTTGATATTACCGTAAACAAGTTAGCGGAGATTATGAAACTGGAAAATGCGACTATCATGCTTTATGATGATTCAAAAGAAGAGTTCAGAGTGGGCGCCTCCTCTATGCGCGAGTTTCCTCAATATGCTTTTAAAGAAAATGACAGTTTCATTAGGGGGCTACAAAGAAACAGCAACCAATATATTCTTAAAAATGCACCAGGCAAGAGGCTCAAATCAAAAACTACTTTGGATGAAAAACTGGACGAGTTACATGCGGCTTTAATCATTCCGCTTATGCATCGTAAAAATATGGTTGGCATCTTATCTTTAGGCCAAAAGAAGTCAGATGAAGAGTTTGTCCAAGAGGATATTGATATCTTGTTGCCGCTTTCAAAGACACTCGCAATAGCCATAAGTAACGCACAGCTTATCGAAAAGCTGTCACAGGCCCAGGCTCAGGCAGCACAGAGGGAGAAAATGGCTGTAATCGGCACGCTTTCCGCCGGTATTAACCACGAGATATGTAATCCTCTCGGTATAGCACGGGGGCAGTGTGAGATGTTTCTTCTGAATCTCACGGAAGGTCTTTACAAGAATAAAAGTTCAGAAGAGCTACTGGATAAAGCTAAGACAATAATGGAAAAAGTCATGCACGAGACAGACCGGGCTACAGTTATAACGAGGAAACTTTCTTCCTTCGCTAAGCCCGCAAAAGGGCAGATAACCGATGACGTCAACGTAGAAAAGGAGCTGGATGAAGTAATAACGCTTGTTGAACATGATCTAAAACTCGACAACATCCATATGAAGAAAAATATACAAGAAGGCTTACCGTGTATCTCAGCGGACAGTAAACAGCTGCAGGAGATCCTTTTTAATATCATCAGAAATGCCGCCCAGTCGATTCAAGGTGAAGGCGAAGTTGCCATACATGCTTCGGGCAACGCTGGCAAAGTCTATATAGATATAGCAGATACAGGAACAGGTATCAGTAAGAGCAATCTGACTCAGATATTCAACCCATTCTTCACCACGAAAGAACCCGGTAGTGGCACGGGACTTGGACTTTTTATTGTGAAACAGATCGTTGAGAGGAATAACGGGCATATAAGTGTTAGAAGTGAGCTCGGCAAGGGGACTACTTTCAGGCTCACTTTTAACGCCGCAGAGCCTAGTAAGGAGAAAGCGCTTGGTGATAAAGGTGGTATTACATGAAAAAACCGAGGATTTTATCGGTAGATGACGAGACCAGTTTCACGGATCTATTGAAGCAGTATTTCGAGCCCAGAGGCTATGAGATAGATGTAACATCCTCCGGAGCCGAGGGAATAAGGCTTCTGAATCAGAAGAAATACGATGTAATACTGCTTGACCTGAAGATGGCGGGCATTAACGGTGAAGAAGTGATGGATGAGGCAAAACGTTTGGACGCAGGTGTCAAAGTTATCTTTATAACGGCGTTCAGCGATTCCGGCAAAAGCAAGAAGCAATTACTTGATAAAGGAGCCTATGGATTCGTGGAAAAACCTTTGACAAGTTTAAAAGGGCTTGAAGATCTTGTTAATAAAGCTGCGGAAGCAGCTTAACGGGGGGTATTTTATGAAGAAACTACTGGTGGTAGACGACGAAACGGACGTATGTGATTTTATTGAAGGGTTCTTCGGAGAAAGGGATTTTGAGGTCACTGTGGCAAAAAACGGACAGGAAGCGCTTGATATAGTAGAAGCACAAAGGCCGGAGATAGTCCTACTCGACATAAGGATACCCGTTGTAGACGGGTTCAAAACTTTCGAAAGGATAAAACAGATAGACAGAAAAATAAAGATCATTTTTATAACAGCCTACAGCGATTTCGGAAAGACTAAAAAACGTTTGCTGGAGGAAGGCGCGTATGCCTTCGTCGAGAAACCCATAGCAAGTCTCAAAGAACTTGAAAGCCTTGTAAATAATGCCGCGGAAGCGGATAAATAGGAGATACTATGAATAGTGCTACCCCCAGGGGATAATACGATATACTATCCCCTGGACTAATAACAAAGGGGGTAGCATATGTATTATGCAGGATTGGACGTAGCAAGTAAAGGAAGTTATC